>Ga0299915_10000192_pt1 | contig 47396 bp, 48 predicted proteins | sample RVTome_13_FD_200263 | JGI IMG/M metagenome (GOLD analysis project Ga0299915, IMG submission 200263) | Soil microbial communities from uranium-contaminated site in the Upper Colorado River Basin, Wyoming, United States - RVT92D227 (version 2) ...
TACCATTTTACACATAATTATTGATTGGAAAATTCTGGCGGCCGTTATCAGATATTTAGTTAAGGGAAAAAATCCTGTCAAAGAATGAAGAAAATTAGTTTGATTTGTTTGTTCATTCTTTTTTTTAGTTCTGTTGCTTTTTTCTCTCTGACTTTATTTTCAATTTATGGCGGAGTTAAGGAAGCCTGTGTTCAGGCAAAACAAAAATTCAAAGAAGACTGCGTCAACTCCTTAATAAGTTTTGCCAAATCGGAAAAATATTCTCTTCGGGAAAGGAATTCCGCCATTTGGGCTTTAGGGCAACTGGCGGACAAAAGAGCTTTACCCTTGCTTTATGAACTTAACCAATCGCTCCCATCCCAGGAGCAATGCCAGCACGACCAATTTCTTTGTAAATATGAAATAGAGAAGGCTATTAAATGGTGCGAGCATGGCAACATCACGCACTGGATGTATTGGAACCAAGAAAACTGGTAGAAGAATATCTTTGACTTCTCAGCTTTTTTTCAGCTTCTTGGTATAATATTCTCTACAAATGACCCATTCGACTTTACTCAGGGTCATAGTGAGTTTAATCGAACTATGAGAATTCTTGTTGTTGAGGATGAGCATAAAATTGCCAATTCCATAAAAAAGGGTCTGGAACAGGAATCTTACGCGGTTGATGTGGCCTATGATGGAGAGCGTGGTTTTGATTTGGCGTCCACCGAAGATTATGATGCGATTGTTTTGGATTTAATGCTTCCCAAAATGGACGGACTTAGGATTTGCAGAAAGCTTCGAGAAGAACAGATACATACTCCGATTTTAATGTTGACAGCCAAAGGGCAGCTGGATGATAAGGTTGAAGGTTTAAATGCGGGAGCGGATGATTATCTGGTCAAGCCCTTTGCTTTTGAGGAACTTTTGGCGCGCCTTAGAGCCCTAACAAGAAGACCGAAAAACACTTTAGAGACTGTTTTAGGCGTTGAAGATTTAACTCTTAATACTTTAACTTTTGAAGTAGAACGAGCCGGGAAAAAGATAAATTTATCAAAAAAAGAGTTTGCGCTGCTTGAGTATTTATTAAGGCACAAGGGCAAAATCCTCACCAAAGAGCAAATCATCAGTCATGTTTGGAATTATGAGGCCGATATTTTACCCAATACAGTTGAAGTCTATATCGGGTATTTAAGAGGTAAAATTGATAGACCATTTAAAAACAAACCAGCACTTATTCATACCATCAGGGGTTTCGGTTATAAAATCGGTTCAGTTTAGCAATATAACAATTTAACAATATAGCAATTTAATCGCATGTTTCATTCCGCCAGAATAAAATTAACCGCTTGGTACTTGCTGATTATTATGCTCATCAGCGTTTCTTTTAGCGTGGCGATGTATAAAGTGCTTACCTTTGAACTTGATAGAGTGGAAAGAATGCAAAGGCTAAGGATTGAGCGCAGGATACCAGAGCCGGCAAGGATTATTCCTCCAGAGCAGCCTTTTAGAATAGACCCAGATTTGGTGGCCGAGACCAAAAATCGCCTCCAGTTTATTTTGCTAGTAGTTAATTTGGGTATTTTGGCCTCTTCCGCCGTAGCGGGTTATTTTTTAGCCGGCAAAACACTTAAACCCATTGAGAAAGCGATGGAAGAACAAAAAAGATTTGTGGGTGATGCTTCCCATGAAATGAGAACCCCTTTAACTGCCTTAAAGACTTCAATGGAGGTGGCTTTGCGCGACAGAAAAATGTCATTGCCAGAGGCGAAAGAGCTATTAAAAAGCAATTTAGAAGAGATAGATAGTCTGGAGTCTTTATCGAGTAATCTTCTAAATTTGGCCAATTGGCAAAATAACGGTCAAAGTCTTATTTTTGAGGACATTAATATCGCTGAGGTATTAAAAAACGCTTACCGAAAAATTTTACCCCTAGCCAATAAAAAAGATATTGCGGTGAAACTCCAAGTTGAAGACCAGGTAGTTTGGGCAAATAAGGAAAGCTTAGAACAGATGCTCCTTATTTTTCTGGATAATGCGGTTAAATACACGCCAAGCGGTGGGAAAGTTGGGCTGACAGCAAAGCCTGAAGACAAGAATGTTACTTTAAAAATTGAAGATACGGGTATTGGTATTGCCGAAGAAGAGATTCCCCATATTTTTGAGAGGTTTTACCGAGCCGACCAGTCTCGAAGCCGCGAGCATCTCCGAGGGGTAGGAGGGTTTGGTCTGGGCTTATCATTGGCAAAAAGAATAATTGAAATTCATAAAGGAACAGTTGAAGTCGCCAGTGTTTTAGGCAAAGGAACAACTTTTACCATCAAACTCCCCCTCAAGCACGCCTAGTTTCTACCCTAAACATTTTATCTTCCCACAAGACGAAAAGCCGAAGTTGCTTACACTGAGTCTGTTGGAGATGCCAACCTAGTCTACTGATTCGGCCGAACTCATAATCGTGAGGCCTCAAAGTTGGAAATTTCAGTCTAAGATGACAGCGAGCGAACCTTGCGGCTTATCGCTTTTGGCGGCCTGCTAATAAAATTCACTGGTCCATGAAAGTGATATTCAATATTGTTGTGCGAGTTGGAAGCTTCGTAATGAAAATGAAGAAAATTGCTGATTTTTGTTTTTAAACCAAATATACTCTCGAAAAATTGTCTCATTTTTTGGTAATATCAATAATATAAACTTCTCCAATACTTGGGATAGATAGCTTTTTCCAGTCATACCTTCCAGAGTAATTCTTTGGGTTTAAATTATTTGCTTTAATGAAGGATATGGCCGAAATAGTTGCGCTTGTTCTATCTTTTGTTACTTTTAGCGCTCCGTTTTCTTGAGTATTTGTGAATTTAAATGCAATAGCTTTGTTGCTAGTATCGTAAAACAAAACGACATATTTAAAATTTGCGACATTTGTAATCCTGCTAAATCCAGAAGAAAGTCGGATAAGACCTGATTTATTTATTCCGATCCGCGTGTCACCTCGAAAATAATTTCTCTCATACCTAGTGAACTTATACTTTATCATACCAGAATAATATCACGAATAGAAGCTCGTGTCAAATTTCACGCTTGGTATCAAAATGAATCAAGGCAATACTTGGAAATTAATTCTATTAGCTAGTCTTTGTTCTTTCGGGGGTATGAGGCTACACCCTTAGGGTGAAATAGCCCTCTTTCGCCAAGGCTTCCTTCTGCGCTGAAAGCTACGAAAGGACAAGTCAGAAGGACTACGTTTCACACCTCGCTTGAAAACTTAAAATTCTGGTTCGATCCCTGCTCACCACAAGTAGTTCGACCCTTCGACTAAACTCAGGGTAAACAGGCTCACTATAAATGCCCCTTCGTTACGCCTGATAATTCCCCTCAAAATCTATGGTAAGATAAGTTGATGGCTTATATCTTTCTCGATGAGTCGGGAGATTTGGGTTTTGATTTTTCCAAACCTAAGACCTCAAAAGTTTTTGTTGTTACTTGTTTGCTTACTGTAGATAAAAGACCGATTGAAAAAATAGTTAAAAAGACTCACTCGGAATTACAAAAGAAATATAAAAAACGCTTCGGCTTATTACATGCAGTAAAAGAGAAAACCATCACGAGACAACGACTTTTGCGAAGACTAAAAGAAAAAGAAATCTCGATAATGACTATTTACTTAAATAAAAAGAAAGTTTACACAAAACTTCGGGATGAGAAACAGGTTCTTTATAACTACGTGACAAATATACTTCTTGACAGGATCTATACTAGAAAATTAATCCCTCTTGCTGGCACGATTGAACTTGTCGCCTCAAAAAGAGAAACAAATAAGTTCTTGAACGAAAACTTCAAAAATTATCTTAATACCCAGATAAAGAATCGTCACAAGGTTGATATAAAAATAACCATCAAAACACCATTTGAAGAAAAGACCCTACAGGCGGTTGACTTTGTAAGTTGGGCAATATTTAGGAAATATGAATACGAAGATGAAAGCTATTACAATCTTATTCGAAGTAAAGTTATTGAAGAAAATCCTTTATTCCCTTAAAAATACAAAACCCCGTACGCTATTTACGAGCAACCGTCCGGAAGCCCACGCACGAGGATTTACTTGTGATCAAAGTTTATTATAAAATACGCTTTTTGTCAATAGTGGAATTTCGTATTTCATATTTGAGGCTACACCCTTAGGGTGAAATAGGTTCACACCTCTTCTTTCAGCATTTTCTCAGGGACCTGGTATATACTCAACTCTTATAAGTTGAGTATGAACCAAACATGATTATTAAAGAGATACAAACTTAAGGTGTGTTTGGTATAATATCTCCTCGTGAAAGTGAAAAAAGAAGAAATTTTAGGTTGGTTTAAAAAGATATTCAAAACCCGTTTTCGGGTGGCAGCCTTTATTGTTTTAGTGGTTATCATCAGCTTTTCAGGCTGGCGGCTCTTGGGCAATAGAGGACAACAAACGCAATATCAAACTTCCCAAGTCGAGCGCGGAACAATTGTTTCCTCAATTTCTGCCTCCGGGCAGGTGTTAACGGCCAATATTGTTAATATCACCTCAAACGCCAAAGGCCTGGTAAAAAATGTTTATGTTCAGGATGGAGATAGAGTAACTTCTGGGCAGAAAATCATGGAGATAACTTTAGACTCCGACGCCCAGCAAAAAGCCTCCTCCGCTTATTCTTCTTACCTTTCGGTTAAAAACTCGCTTGACTCGGCTCAAGTTAGTCTCTACACCTTGGATTCGGCAATGTGGGCGGCGCAAAGAAAGTTTATTAACGATGCCGTGGCGCGGGGTTTAACGGTTGATGACCCGACTTATATTCAGGAAAATGACGACTGGCTGGCGGCGGAGGCAAAGTATAAAAACCAACAAAATGTTATTGCCCAAGTAAAAGTTGCCTTAAATAGCGCCTGGCTGTCGTATCAAGCAGTTTCCTCAATTGTCAGTGCGCCGATGTCGGGAATTATTACGAATATTATTTATGCGCCAGGAATGATGATTAGTGCCTCTGCTGACTCGGGACAGCGAATTGCCGTTATCCAGGCGGAAGGTACACCATTGGCCTCGTTTAATATTTCCGAAATAGATGTTTCGCAAGTTAAAGTAGGTCAGAAAGCGACTATCAAATTGGATAGCATTTCGGACAAAACCTTCACCGGCAAGGTTTTAAGCATCGACCGTATCGGAACAGTCACCAGCGGCGTCACCAGCTATCCTGCTGTTGTTCAGTTTGATACCGGGGCTTCTGACATACTGCCCAATATGGCGGCCACCGCCAGTATTATTCTTGAAACGAAAAGTGATGTTTTACTGGTCCCCTCAAGCGTCATTCAAAGACAGGGGGACCAGAATATTGTTCGCGTTATGAGAGGGAAGCAAGAGCAGTCAGTGACGGTTGAAACGGGGCTGGTTTCAGACACCCAAACAGAAATTATCTCGGGTGTTTCAGAGGGAGATGAGGTGGTGGTCTCAACAGTGATTTCTGGCAGCTCTCAGACAGGAGGGACATCGGTGTTTGGAGGGGGAGGGGCGGGAAGAATGTTCATGGGGCGTTAAGGATTCTCTACATTTATGATTAAAGTCAGCCATTTATCGAAAATCTACAAAAATGATTCGGTTGAAACAGCGGCCTTAAACGATGTCTCGTTTAGTGTTTCTGAAGGTGAGTTTGTCGCCATTATTGGTCCCTCAGGAAGCGGAAAATCAACACTCATGCACATTTTAGGCGCATTGGATACTCCTACTTCTGGAACTTATCTTCTGGACAATGAAGATTTAAGCAGACTCAATGATGACCAGTTGGCAGATATAAGAAATAGAAAAATCGGTTTTGTTTTTCAATCATACAATTTATTGCCCAGGACTACCGCCCTAAAAAACGTCATGCTGCCGATGTACTACGCCGGTGTTCCCAAAACAGAGCGTATCAGGCGAGCAGAAAAATTTTTAGCCATGGTTGGTCTTAAGGAGAGAATGGAGCATACCTCAAGCCAGCTTTCAGGGGGAGAACAGCAAAGGGTGGCGATTGCTCGGGCGCTAAGCACGGACCCGAAAATACTTTTAGCCGATGAACCAACAGGCAATCTTGCTACCGCGCAGAGTCTTGAAATTATGGAAATCTTTACCCGTTTAAACAAAGAAGGTCGCACAATTGTAATGATTACCCATGAGGCAAATGTGGCTAAATTCGCTAAAAGAATAATTGCTTTGCGTGATGGAAAAATAGATAGCGATAAAAAGAATTAATTAAATATGGAATTAACAGAATTATTTCTTGAAAGTTTACAAACACTCACTCTTAATAAAATGCGCACTGGTTTGGCGACTTTGGGCATTATTATTGGTATTGGCAGCGTTATCGCCCTTGTTTCTTTGGGCCAGGCCTCACAAAAATCAGTGCAAAATCAAATCCAATCGCTGGGTTCTAATCTTTTGACCGTTATGCCCGGGGCACAGCGTACCGGCAATGTCAGAGGGGCTACCGGCAGTATCACCTCCCTGACTTACGATGATGCGGAAGCGATTCTTGCTTCTGGGCAGATTACCACGGTTAAAAACGTCTCGCCGGAGTACTCAAGGCGAACTCAGGTTGTCGCGGGAAGGAATAACACCAATACCCAAATTCTCGGTGTGACTCCGGCGTATGCCGAAGTTAGAAAGGTAAGTGTCGCTTCGGGTTCATTTATAACCCAGCGTGACGTTGATAGTTTGGGTAAAGTGGCGGTGTTGGGGCCCCAAGTAGTCAGCGATTTATTCGGGCAGGGGTCAAGTCCTATCGGCGAGACGATAAGAATTAATGGACAGTCTTTTCGAGTGATCGGCGTAACTGCTTCAAAAGGAGGAATGGGTTTTCAAAACCAAGATGATATGATTATTGTTCCCCTAACTTCCGCCCAAAAAATAATTTTTGGGGCGACCAATATTACTTCGATTTCCGTTGAAGCGAAAAGTGAAGAGGTAATGACCCAAGCCCAAGATGAAATTGGTTATTTTCTCTTGAGCCGGCACCGCTTAAATGATCCGTCCCAAGCAGATTTCTCCATCCTTTCCCAAAATGATATCTTAAGTACCGCCTCTTCGATAACCGGCACTTTTACGGCTCTTCTTTCCGGGATAGCCGCCATCTCGCTTATCGTTGGCGGGATTGGCATTATGAATATTATGCTGGTCACCGTCACCGAAAGAACACGCGAGATTGGTCTTCGCAAAGCCTTAGGGGCGAAGAAGAAAATTATTACGACTCAGTTTTTGCTGGAGTCTATCATCCTCACTGGAGCAGGTGGAATTTTAGGAATGGGGGTAGGGATAATAATCTCGTTAATTATCGCCCATTTTTTGAATTTACCATTTACTATTTCTCTCTTTTCAATTGCTTTGGCAGTTGGCGTTTCGGCAGTGATTGGTATTCTTTTTGGTTTGTATCCAGCTCGAAGAGCAGCTAATTTACAACCGATCGAGGCTTTACGCTATGAATAAAATTGACCTAATTGACCTAATTGACCTAATTTCTAAATAATTTTGAAATTCCATAAACGAAGGGGGTGAGAATATTGAATAAGCAATACCTGATAATAATTGTTTTAATTGTTGCTGTCGGTGGGGGAGCATTTTTTGGTGGCATGAAATACCAGCAAAGCAAACAGCCGAATTTTTCAAGACAATTTGCCGAACAAGGAGCAAGAATGGGTCAAGGGCAAATTCAAGGCAATGCAGGCCTGCCTGCCGGCAGGCAGGGTTTTCGGCCGGTATCCGGCGAGATAATTTCAGGCGATGAGAAGTCCATTACGGTTAAGCTTCAGGATGGTTCAAGCAAAATTATTCTCCTGACGGATAAAACGGAAATTAATAAAGCCTCTGAAGCGACGAAAGATGATTTAAAAACCGGGGAGAAAGTTGCGGTTTTTGGGACGGAAAATTCTGATGGAAGTGTGACCGCCCAAAATATTCAGTTAAATCCTTTAGATAGAAATTGGTAATTTTACGGAGTGGACGTGGGGGTTTCGGTGGGAGTGATGGTTGGCTCAAGCGTAGGAGTTGGGGTTGGTTCAACTGTTGTCGTTGGTGTGGCCGAAGGAGTTCCGGTTGGTGTCCCCGTTAAAGTTCCACTGGGGGTGGCTAATGGATTTTTTTCAAAAAGTCCGGTGGCTTTACCGGGAATAACATGGATTCTTTTAGCGACAAGCAGTCCTTCTTCATTCAAGTCACCGACCGCGGCAATTCTTTGCCCAACCTGCAGTTCTGCCAAGGTGGCGTCAGTGGTGCCTTTAATTTTAATCACTGTTTGCGCGTTTACCAAAAGGGTCCAAGTTCGCTCGCGGTGGATTTGGTGAGCGATAGTAATGGTTGAGCCATCCAGAGCAATAATAACTCCAGCAACGGCATGACGCTTACTTAGTTTTAACTGAGCCGAGGAGCTGGCTTGTCTGACAAAAATTTTAATCGCTTTTTTGGCCTGGCCAGGAGCCCCACTATCGGTGGCGACAACAGCGGCCAAATCATTAGGTTTTAAAGAATTTAGCTTCAGGGTCTTTTTATCCTGACCAATAATCTTTGTATTTTTATCAACGACTGTTTCGGTTTTTTTATTTCCCTTTTTCTCCTCTAAAACTACGGAATTATTAGTGACTCTTTGGACATTACCGACACTGGCTTTTTCTTCTTTTTTGACTTGACCGGGTGCCTCGTTGAGACCGGCTTTTACCCCTTGGACTTGTTGGTCGTCATAGACTATATCGAGTGTGATACTTTTTTCTTCGCCGTCTTCGGCATAAGCAATAGTGGTTAAAGTATTAATGCCGGAAGAAAGAGTAATTGTTCCCTCAAATTGCCCATCGCTGCTGCTTTCTACAGAATTCTGGTCATTCTCTGTATAAAAAACAACTGTCGTATTTGGCAAGGTTTTGCCTTTGATTGTCACCTGACCGTCAAGAACAACAGTGCCATCAGACGGACTTTCAAGGGAAAGAGTTAATGGTTGAGTTGTCACCACAGGAGCGGGTGGGCTGGTTTTCTTTGTAAATTTAAAGCAAGCGAACCCTGCCGAACCTAAGACTAAAACTATAAGAAGGACCGCAATAATTGCTTTGCGAGGCGAGATAGGTTTTCGCAGGTAATTAACAAGAGAGCTAATTTGTGATGGTTTTTTTTCTTCTTCTGGCATAAGTTTTTTTTAAAAATTAAGGGACTTGGGTAGAAATTTCATAAAAACGAAGTTGGAGTAATTTTAAGCCATTGTTATCGTAATTCCAGTAGTAGTCCTGAAGCGCATCAGAAAAAAGAGGATAACGCTCTGTTGTTCCATCTCCATTTAAATCAACATAAAGATAAAGCAGTTCCTTAGAGACATTTTCAAAAGAGCTCTTGCCTTTTTGGCGAACCATAACCATTTGGTAAACAGAACACCACAATTGGTCAAGCGCGTCGTAGGCACAGGTTGTGGTGGTGGAGCTTCCGCCGGGCTTGCCTAAGGCGCGGGCCCAAACAGAATATTTGGTAAGGCCATCATTGTCCGGATCGGGGTTGGGGAGCTGAAAGGAAGCACCATTGCCATCGGTGCCATTAGCGTCCAAAACAGCAAAATCTCCGGGACTTAGTAAAATTTTGGCGGTTTTGTCCAGCGGAACAAAAATCCGCCGACCACTACCAGAAGTCATATCAGCGGTTTTGTTTTTAGGAACGCCGATAATGTTAAGATTGTAATGAGGGCCAGAGGGAGCCTGGTTACCGGTAGTTGGTTTTGTCTGATCGGCCGCTTTTGGCGAGAGGTACTGGTAGGTCTTAGCCCCATGAGTAACAGCAAAAACAGCCACTGTTAGAAATCCAATGACAACTAGCGTGAAGAAGTCTTTGTTTGAAAACTTTGCTAATTGTCGGCGGGACATATCTTACTCAATTAGATAATAAAATAATTTCTTTGTCAAGTGTTTGTGAAAATCAAGTTAAATGTTGACAAATTAACTGAGAGCCTTTAATCTAATGTCAGTGGGCAAGTTAAGGGATTTTTTAAATAAAAAAAGAATTATAAGTCTTGTCACTTTGGCAATTTTAAGCATTGGTTTACCGGTAGGCGTTTTGCTCGTTCAAAGGAAACAGCTTGCAAATCCAAAAGCCGCTCTTGTCGGTCCAGACCTTAGCATCACCCACATTGAGAGAACCCCTCGTTACTATCGCTATAAAGTTGAGTATCCCAACGATATACCCACTCTTTCGCCAATTCCCGGCGACCCGGATCAAAATCCTGCCAATGACAAACATTGGCCGGACGTGGGCGAGACGGTTACTTATACGGCGCATGTGGTCAACAAAGGAACAGAAGCCATTAGTGCTGGTTTTGTCTATGAGTGGTTGGTGGATGGTAATCTTGTGGTTAATAGTGCGACTTTATCCGGTCTTGCCCCAGGTGAAGAGACCACTTTTCAACACCAAATAACTTGGTCTTCTTTCCCACAGGCGATTCAGTTTCAGGTTGACCCGGCCAATGTTATTACGGAGATTTCCGAAGCGAACAATTCGCTGAGTGTCTATTCTCAAGATTTGGCAGTTTCCATTTGGGTCGAGAGAGAGCTTTACAATATTTTTAACAAGACTTTAAACCTTGCAGGCTCTTATTCTTTTGAAGACTGGGTCGGGGCGCAATTTTCCAAGATGAACGAGCGTTTATCCCAAGCGAAATATCCGGTTGCGCCTGATGGTATTTTAAACAGAATAAAAATCGACAAGATTGTGGTGGCTGATGAACTTGACGGAACTGCCTCGCCAATGAATAGCGACCCGGACCTTTATTTTATTGATGGAAGATGGTCATTTTCAGACCGTGACCCCACCAACGCCACAGGTAAAAACGGCGAGTGGCAGAATTATGTCAATCAATTTGCGACCAACATTGACTGGGGTCTTGTCCATGAACTTGCCCATCAAATTGGAATCATTGATTTATACAGAATGAACCTAGCCAATGACCCGTCCACAAATAATCGTTTTTATGTTAAAGATTTAAATGGTAATGTGATTGATTCAACAAAACTGGCGTCTGTTTTCTCAAACTCGGGTATCATGTCCGGGGGAGATACCTCTCCATACAATGACAGCACTTATTTTGAAAGTCATACGGCAGGAGGGATAAACACGAATCGCACCTTTCGGCGCGGGTTTTACGGCGATTACCTATTCGACATACCAAGTACGAATTATCTTAAAGTTCTTGACGGGTTAGGTAACCCTCTTTCTGGAGCGAGTGTTGCGCTTTATCAAAGGAACGCTTCTGATGATTCTTTTGATAACACACCGGAGATTACCGGCACGACCAATACAGAAGGAATAATTACCTTGCCCAACAAAACTGCTCCGTCTGTGACCACCGCAACAAACCATACCCTTAAAAATAATCCTTTTGGGAAGATTAATGTTGTGGGAACCAATGGGACAATGTTTGTTAAGATAACCAAAGGAACTCAGGAGTCTTATCAATGGTTAACTCTGACCGAGCTAAATCTTGCTTATTGGTCCGGCAGTCGAGACTCGGCGACATACACAATTAAAAGCAGTATTGAGCTTCGGAATTTTGACCCCGAGAATAAAGCTTTAAATAAACCAGCCTCCTCCAATAGAGAGTCTATCGGTGGTCATGAACCCGCAAAAGCAGTTGATGGGGACAAGACAACGATTGGCAACAGCTGGCAAGTTTATAATCCACTAAATCCCGGGGATTGGTGGCAGGTAGATTTAGGCAGCGCTATAGATTTGGGAAAAATTATTATTTATCCTAATGCTCAAAATTCTGTCGATTGGTCAAACAAGTTCCATGTTGAAGTTTCAACCACGGGAGCATTTACCGGAGAGCAGCAAAGAGTGATTACCGAGACTAATTCTCCCCACGCCCAAAGTATTACTTATCTTTTCCCGACGACCCAAGGTCGATATGTTCGGGTTATAAACGACGAAATTCAGAATTGGGTTCAACTGCAGGAGTTTGAAATTTACACTGTTTCTCAATCACCCCTACCAACGCCAACTCCAACTCCTACTCCTACTCCCACACCCACACCCACACCCACACCCACACCCATTCCTTCCGATACCATCAAGCCTTCGGTTTCAATTACTTATCCTTCAAATTGGGCTGTTGTTTCTCGGGGAAGTACGATTACTATTTCTGCCTTTGCCTCGGACAATGTTGGTGTAGTAAAAGTTGAATTTTATGTGAACTCAAAACGACAATGCAGTGATAGCATTTCCCCTTATACATGCCGTTGGAAGGTCGGTCCCAAATCCAATATTTCTTACACTCTTCAAGCCAAGGCTTATGACGCCGCCGGCAATATAGGCATAAACACCATTACGGTTACTTCGCGATAGAGACTATGACTAAACCTGCCTTGCCGCTTTCTCTTTCAATTGTTGAAGAAAGAGTTGTTTTTTTGGGTTTAGCCTCTTTATCTTTTGCCATTCCTTTTGCTTTGGGCCATTTCCAAACGATGACTGGAGTTCTCGTGAATGCCGCCTTATTTATCTCGGTCTTGCTCCTGCCGCGGAGACTTTTTTGGCCGATTATTCTTTTTCCCTCACTAGGTGTTCTCTCTCGCGGCTTAATTTTTGGTCCATTGACCTCTTTTTTAGTTTATTTCTTACCTTTTATTTGGTTGGGAAATTTAAGTTTGATTTTGATTTTTAAGAAAACCTACGACCGTTTTGGTTTTCCCATCAGTGCTTTATTTGCCTCAGTAGGAAAATCAATTTTTCTTTTTTCTTTCGCTAAACTTTTTTTCAATTTCCATCTTGTTCCCCGTCTTTTTTTGACGACAATGGGAATTATCCAACTGGCGACTGCTCTTTCAGGGGGTCTTCTGGCTTTTTTAATTTTGAAGAAAGTTTCTCATGGAAAATTCTAGCCCCGAAATTTGTAAATTAATCACTGCTCTTGAGGCGAACGAAAGACTAGTGGTGATGCTGGCCCCTTCTTTCCCTGTTGATTTTTCTTACCCGGAGATTGTGGGTAAACTTAAGCGGCTGGGATTTACTTACGTTGTTGAAGTGGCGCGAGGGGCGATGGAAACAAATCGTGAGCTTTTGGAGTTGATTAAGAAAAATCCTAAGGCGCGTTTTATTACCAGTCCCTGCCCAGCCATTGTTCGACTGATTCGCAACAAATATCCCGAGCTGGTCGAATTCCTTGCGCCTGTTGACTCGCCAATGTGCCAGACGGCAAAATTAGTCCGACAAAATTTTCCCGGCCTTAAACCAGTTTTTATCGGTCCCTGTCCGCCCAAAAAGGCAGAAGCATCGCAAGACCATCCGGAGCTAGGAATTACCGTTCTGACTTATAAAGAATTAAAAGAAATTTTTGCCATAAAGCACATCAAAGAGGATTCCAGTGATTTTATGGCTTCGTTTGATATGACCGGGCCCGAAACACGCCTTTATCCAATCTCCGGAGGTCTAGCTCAATCCGCCGCTTTGAACAATTTTTTAACAGACCAGGAACTAGATGTTATTTCTGGCCCAAGATTAGTTGAGAAAGCCTTAAAAGATTTTCCTAAAAATAGACTGCGGGTTTTGGATATTCTTTTTTGCGACGGCGGCTGTATTGCCGGGGCTGGAATTACGAGTTCTCTTTCTGCTTTAAAGCGCCGCGAAAAAGTGATTGCCCATTGGGCGTCGGCGACCATGAAATAAGATGCTCATTTTCTTTTGGAAGATTAATGCTTTTCCTCTTCGCAGTTGGGACGAGGCTTGGTACGGCGAAATTATCAGGAATATGGCGCAAGGGACGCATGGTTGGTTGGTCCCTTTTTGGAATGGAGAGTATTATTTTGATAAACCACCGCTTTATTTTTGGTTAACACTTCCCTTCTTTAAGATTTTCGGAGTGGGCGAGTGGCAGACAAGAATTGTTTCGGTCTTAGCGGCTATCGGAGCAACCTTTTTAGTTTATCTTCTGGGAAAAAAACTTTTCAGCGGGCGCGCTGGTCTTTTTTCGGCTGTAGTTTTTCTCTCCTTAGGTCAGGTCGCAGGACGATTTTCTGAAGGTAATTTAGATGCTCTTTTGGTCTTTTTATTTTTGCTAACCTTTTATTTTTTCCTCCTGGGCAGTGAGAAGAAAATCTTTATCATCTTTTCGGGAATTACCCTGGGTTTAGGTTTTTTAGTTAAAGGATGGCTCTTGGGCCTGTTTCCTTTTCTTTTAATCTTTTTCTACTCTTTGATTTCTCAGAGGAAAATTCAATTTCAAAGATTGTTATTACTTCTTTTTATTTCCTTTCTTTCTTCTGGCTGGTGGTTTTTCTTAGGTTATCAAAATTTTGGACAGAGATTTCTAGATTGGTATCTTTTGAGTCCGACGGCAGGTACTTTTGCTCGTCAGTTTCATTTTTCTTCTCAAATCTCAACGACATTTTTCCGTGATATTGGCTTTTGGTGGTTGGCCTTCGTTTTGCTTTTATTGACAAGAAAAATAGTTTTATTTAAGAAAGAGGTTTTAATTTCCTTTTTGGCGGCTATTTTTGTGTTTGTCCTAGCTGTTCATTTTCTTGACAGTTTTATCGGCTGGTATCTTTTACCTGTTTACCCTTTGATGGCACTAATAATAGGTTGCTGTCTTGATAGCTTAAGTCGCGTTCATTTTAAGCTGGCCATTGGTTTTGGTCTTGTTATGTTGTTAATGCAGGGTTTGCTTTTAGGCAAACTCCAGAATTTAAATCAAGACAGGTCTTTCCTTATGGCCGACTTGGGGATTACGGCAAAAGAAGTTGTTCCCAGGGAAGAAACGCTCGTCCTTGATGACCCTGATTTTACCTCTTTTCTTTTTTACTCACAGCATCAAAAAATTTATACTCTTAGCGATTCTGGTGGTAAAGCGGGCGAATGGTGGATTATTAAAAAGGAGGATTTGCCTGATTTTATAAAAGGACACTCTCCTGTTTGGGTAATTTCTCAGGATTTAAAGAATTTACCTGTCAATTTTAATGATAACCAGGTTGTAGCTACTCAAGACGGTTTTCGGTTTCTTCGACTTTAGCTTTATTTGCTTGCTCTTAGCCTTCATGGTACACTTTATATATGCCGTCAATGCCTTCTGATCCTAGCTTTCTAGCTTATACTTTTTTGGATAAAGCTGTTAATTGGGTTTATTTTAAACCGGTTCTTATTATTGGTGGAATTTTTGTTTTGGTTTTCCTGTTTGCCTTAGTGCGCAAGCATATTTTTCAGCTTTCGATGCGGGGAGCGGTTTTTGGCTTTGTCACGGGGATTATCATGATGCTCCTTTTGGACCTAATTATTATTTTCGGAATGGCGGATAAGGCAAAATTGGGAGAACTGACTGAAAGCGAGAGCCAGAAGGAGACATTTCAGGAGATTTTTATTTCCGGAGTTTCCGGATTGAGTAATGTTTTAGGGGTCTCCACAAATGCTACCCCTAAAAACAAAAAACCTAAAACTGTCGAAGAGGTAATTGGCGATTATCTTAATTTATCTGATGGTGATGCTCAAAAATTTAGAGACCTTCTTTGCCCACAGTAGAACTTGCGTATGGAAATTGCCGATTTTAAAAAAAGAGTAGAAGCCCTAAGAGCCAAACTGGATGCGGCCGCCATGGAAAAAAGGGCAAATGAGATTGAGGCGGAAATGGCTAGTCCTGGATTTTGGCAGGAAAGTACCCAAGCCAGAAAGAAAACTCAAGAGCTTTCGGATTTGAGGAAGGATTTGGATAACTTAACCTTGCTTGATGCGGCGCTTAAAAAGGAAGACGCGACAGCCTTGGAGAAAAATCTTTCCCAACTTGAACTTAAAACCTTCCTTTCTGGCCCTTACGATAAAAATAATGCGATTTTGACGATTCATGCCGGCCAGGGTGGTGTGGAGGCGATGGATTGGGCAGAAATTTTACAAAGAATGTATTTGCGATTTGCCCAAAGACGAGGTTGGAACAGCGATGTTGTTGACTTGACTCGCGGGGAGGAAGCGGGTGTAAAGAGCGTGACACTAACTATTAATGGACCGTATGCATATGGGTATCTTAAGGGCGAAGCTGGGGTTCACCGTCTGGTGCGTCAGTCCCCGTTTAATGCCGACCGTCTGCGGCAAACTTCTTTTGCTTTGGTGGAAGTTTTGCCGGAAATAGAAGAAACAGAAGCAATAAGTGTCAATGAAAATGATTTAGAGTGGGATTTTTTCCGCTCTTCAGGCCATGGAGGACAAAATGTTCAGAAGGTCTCAACCGCGGTCAGAGTTCGCCACAAGCCAACAGGGATTGTCGTCACTTCTCAGTCACAGCGCTATCAGGAGCAAAATAGGAAAATCGCCTTAACGCTTCTTAGGGCAAAACTTTGGGCCTTCGCTGCCGCTCAGGCTAAAGCAGAGGAGAAAAAGCTCAAAGGCGAATATAAAACCGTCGGTTGGGGTAATCAAATTCGTTCTTATGTTCTGCATCCTTATAAAATGGTTAAAGATTTGCGCACAGAGGTAGAGACTTCTGACCCTGAAAGTGTTTTGGATGGCGATTTAAACTTGTTTGTTGAAGCGGAGCTTAAGGGTGTGGTATAGTGGAAAAAGAGACAAAAAGGAGATGATATGGAAGAAACTGATAAATTAGTTCATAAAATTGAGGGCAGCAATAATGTTCCCGTGAGCAAAACTAAACAAGGGATAGTTTTGGGTATAGTCCTCCTGCTCATTATCGGCGCTGGTATTTTCAGCGGTTATTGGCTTTCGGGCAGAATAGGAGGCGGCGTTTCTCAAATGGCGCCGGGGGCAAAGCTTGAAGGAAAAGAAGTAGGTTCAACGGACGAGAAGACTTTTAAAGATACGGCAACAGGGGTGTTGGAAAAGGGAGGAATTGATGGTGAAGGGACCCACAAGTTAATTCGGGAAGGCGGTCCATCTCAAACAGCATATTTGACTTCTTCGATTATTGATCTTGACCAGTTTGCTGGCAAAAAAGTTCAAGTTTGGGGCGAGACTTTTTCCGGACAGAAAGCTGGCTGGTTAATGGATGTTGGTCGAGTAAAAATTTTAGAATAATGGATAAGTTTACAAGCGGTGCCGTTAAGTTTGAAAAGGTTAGCAAGAAATTTGGGCCAATTGTGGCCCTTGATGAAGTTTCCTTTGAAATTGAAGAAGGTGAATTTGTTTTTATTACTGGTCCCTCGGGAGCGGGTAAAACAACGATTAACCAGTTGATTCTTCGAGAAATGCCTCCAAGTGAGGGTTTGATTAAAATCGGCGATGTTGACTTGGCAAAAATTTCTTCAAGTAAAGTTGTCCAACTGCGCAGAAAAATCGGCGTGGTTTTTCAGAATTTTAAATTACTCTCCGACAGGACCGTCTTTGAGAATGTCGCCCTGCCGCTTCAAGTGGTCAATAAAGCGGAGAGTGAAATAAAAAATGAAGTTAAGGAAATTTTAGACTTGGTGGGTCTTTCCGAGCGGGCGGAGCTTTTTCCATCACAGCTGGCCGGCGGCGAACTCCAAAGAGTTTGTCTTGCCCGCGCGATTATCGGCCAACCAAAAATTATTTTGGCGGATGAGCCAACCGGCAACCTTGACCCGGCCACTTCTTGGCAGATTGTAAAGCTTTTAAAAAAAATTAATAAGATGGGGACAACTGTCATTATGGCGACGCACAATGTTGATATTGTCAATTCACTGAAAGCGCGGGTTATTAGACTCGAGAAAGGTAAGGTCGTTAAAATCGAAAGTGAAGGAAAATACGAAGTTGCGTAAAACATGAAACATTTTAAAACTGTCTGGCAGCATCTTCGCCGTTCACCATATCAAGCGCTGGTGGCGACGCTAATGATTAGTCTTACTTTCTATCTTGCTTCAATTTTTGTTCTTCTTGCTGGTGGCTCTCAGGCGATTTTGCGCTATTTTGAAACAAGACCTCAGGTGACGGCTTTCTTAAAAGATGATGTTAAAGCCAGTCAAGTGGAAGAGATTAAGGGAAAACTTGAGGCGACAGGCAAAGTGGCGGCAATAAAATACATTTCTAAAGAGGAAGCACTGGCGATTTATCGAGAGCAATTTAAAGATGACCCTTCACTTTTAGAGATGGTCACGGCTAATATTTTACCGGCCTCATTGGAAGTCTCGGCAAAGGAAATTCCCTCCCTGCAGGACATTGCCAAAATTTTGCGGGATGAGCCGGGTATCGAGGAAGTGATTTTTCAAGAAGATGTGGTCAGTTCGCTTGGGTCATGGACAAGCAATATCCGCAAAGCGGGGATTGAATTGGTTGGTTCTTTATTTCTTATCTCTTTCTTGATGATTTCGGTGATTGTGGGAATGAAAGTGGTTTTGCGCAAGGAGGAGATAGAAATTCTCCAATTGGTTGGCGCTTCGGGTTGGTATATCCGCCTGCCGTTCATTTTGGAAGGAATTATTTATGGTGCGGTTGGAGCAATTGTTGGTTGGGGGATGGCGTATATTCGACTTTTGTATCTGGCTCCAAATCTGGCCCAGTTTCTTAAAGGAACTCCGATTTCTCCTGTCCCTCAGATTATTTTAATGCTCGCTATCTTAGGCGGCGAAATTTTCTTGGGAGTTTTAATCGGCACCTTGGGAAGCTTCCTGGCGCTTAGGCGCTATCTTAAATGAAGAAATTTTTTCTTGCCCTTGGTTTTCTTCTTTTGTTGTTAGTTCCCACGAATGTATATTCATTGAGTCCCGAGGAACAATATCAGGTGAAGCAAAAAGAGATTGAAGAGTTGGAGAAGAAAATTTCGGAATTGCAGACGCAGGAGAAAACTCTTTCCAGTCAAATTTCCTATATGAGTAGTCAGATTCAACTGACAACTTTGAGAATTGCCCAGACAGAAGAGGAAATTGCTGTTCTAACCGGGAAAATCTCTCGCCTGGAAGTCTCTTTAGACTCCCTGGCGCAAATCTTAGGAAAAAGAATTGTTGCTTCTTATAAGCATGGCGAGGTGGATTCTGTTAATCTTTTCCTTTCGGCCCGGGGCTTTTCTGATTTCTTCATACGCTATAAGTATCTGAAAGTTATCCAGCTTCACGACCGTAAACTGCTTTTTGCCATGGAGGAAACAAGGACTAATTATGATGACCAGAAACAGGAGGTGGAAAAACTCAACACCAAACTTCAGTCTCAACAAAAATTATTGGATAAACAGAAGAAAGATAAGGAATATCTTCTGTCAATAACTAAAGCCGATGAAGTGCGTTTCCGCCAGATGCTCGCTTCGGCTAGAGCTGAGCAAGCGGCCATGGAGCGGATTTTAGCCGGTTACGGTGAAGTGGCCAAGATTGGACCGGTCAAAACAGGAGAGTCAGTGGGGAGTTTTATTGCCGGTCCTTCAGCCTGTTCAACTGGAACTCATTTACATTTTGAGGTGGTCAAAGACGGTAACCCGCAAAACCCTGCCAGTTATCTTAAAAATATTTCTTTGATGTTTGAAGATAATGTTGTACATTTTACTCCAAGCGGCGGGTGGGAGTGGCCAATTTTCGAGCCGGTGAGGATTACTCAGGAATATGGTCAGACTTTCTGGTCAAGACTTGGTTGGTACGGCGGCGGTCCTCATACAGGTATAGATATGGTTAGCGGTACTCTTGATGCTCCCGGGCCAAGAACGGCCAAAGCGGTGAGTGATGGGACCTTAAACCGTGGTTCAATCAGTTGCGGCGGGGGCACTCTAAGGTATGCCCGAGTCGACCAAACCGACGGCACCCAAATATACTATTTGCATCTGAATTAGGCTATAGGCGATGATTTTTCGGAAGTTTTTTATTTTTTTTGTCGCTTCGGCGATTTTTTTATTTTTACCAGAGAAAATTTGGGCGCAGGTAGTGATTAATGAATTTTTACCTAATCCTTCGAGCGGCTCTGACTGGGTAGAAATTTATAATACTGGAAGCGAAGCGGTTAATTTAGAAGGTTGGATTCTTGATGATGAAGGTACAAGTACTAATATGCTTGAAATCCATAATGCCACAGTTAGCGCTCACGGTTTTTTGTCCTTCGATGTTAGTAGTCGTCTTAATAAAACAGAAGACACGATTTACTTAAAAAATCAGAGTAGTCAGGAAATTGACAGCTATCATTACGGTTCTGATCCAGGAACTGATATTTCTTTAGGAAGAATGCCTGACGGTGGTAGTTGGGGCACATGTCAGACGCCGACTAAGGTGAGTTCTAATTCCTGTGTTGTTCCCACTCCAACTCCAGTTCCAACCGATACTCCGGAGTCTGAACCAACGGACACCCCGACTCCTACTCCAACTCCCAAACCGCCAACTCCTATTCCAACTAAAAAACCCACTCCGAAGCCAACAGCTACACCAACTCCCACTCCGACTGGGGAAATTTTGGAGGAAGAAGCGACGCCTTCGGGGCAGGAGCCTACTCCTACCCCCGAGGTTTTAGGAGAAACAACATCAAACTTGTCTGATATTTTACCAAAAGCTTTAATCGGGATTGGAGCGTTATTTCTCCTGATTGCCGGAGGCTTTCTTTTACTTCCCAAAATCAAAAGGTATAATGAAAAAGATGGAGAAAGCCAAACACTGGAGTAAATTTTGGCTGCCCGTTATTTTTTGGCTGGTGGTTGTTTTCGCCTTTTCTTCCCGGCCGACACCAGCAGTTTCCGAGATAGACTGGCGCGATTTTATCTTCAAAAAAACAGTTCATTTTTTTGAATTTGGGATTCTTTTTACTCTCTTCTTCCGAGCGCTCAAGAATACGACTAAAATTGTGCAAGCAGCGTTTTTAGCCTTTGTTTTGACCGTTTTGTATGCGGCAAGCGATGAGTATCATCAAACCCTGGTTTCTGGTAGAACTGGAACAGTGCGTGATGTTTTCATTGATTCCGCAGGTGCTCTGATTCTTTGGTTGGCGATATGGAAGTACTTACCGAAAGCGCCCGAGCGACTCAAAAATTGGGCGAAAAATTTGCAGCTGATTTAATCTCTGGTAAACTTTCTTCCAGAGTAATTTGTTTATACGGCGATTTGGGAAGCGGCAAGACTACCTTTATACAAGGCTTAGCCCGCGGTTTGGGGATTAAAAAGCGAGTCCTCTCGCCGACGTTTATTATAATGCGCCAATATCCATTAACCATTAATCATGAATCATCAATCATCAATTTCTTTCATATTGATTTATACAGAATTGAAAAAGTTGAAGATACTCGGGGATTGGGACTGGAGGAAATTTGGTCTGACACTGGCAATATCGTAGCTATCGAATGGCCGGAGAAGATAGAAAAAATCCTACCAAAAAAAAGAATTGAAATTCATTTTGAATATGTGGGTGAGAACGGGAGAAAGATTAAAATAAATGATTAATGGTCGATGGTCAATGATTGATAATAGATGACCGATGATCGATGACTAATGATTGACAATTGATAGATTATTCTAATTTATTCATTAATCATTATTCATTAGCCATAAACCATCATTTGTATGCCCAAATATCAGACATTTCAGGAAGTGCCGGTTTGGAAAGAATCTCATCAGGCTACACTGTTAATCTATAAGATAACAGCCAAGTTTCCAAAATCTGAGCTTTATGGTTTGACTTCCCAAATAAGAAGATCGGCTAGCTCAATTCCGGCCAATATTGCAGAGGGATTTTATAGAAATACTACAAAGGAGCTAGTCAAATTTTTGTATAATGCTAGAGGTTCGTGTGGAGAAACAATTTATCATTTAATCTTAGCACGAGATTTGGATTATCTAGAAAGAAAAGAGTTTGATCATCTTTGTGAAATTTACAATGATTTAGCAAGAAAATTAAATAATTGGATTAACAGTCTTAAGCTCAAAATTAATTAACCATTAATCATTAGTCATAAATCATTAATCATGATTCTTTATATCGATACTTCCGACAATCAAAAAACCATTGTTGGTTTGGATGATGACCGTTTGGAAAAACCAACAGGCGTCGATAAATCCCAACAGGTTCTTGGTTTGATTAATGAAATTCTTGGTAAAAAAACTTTAAAAGATATCACCGAAATTCAAGTGGAAACTGGCGCCGGCCTGCCTGCCGGCAGGCAGGGTTCTTTTACGGGGCTTCGGGTGGGAGTGGCGGTGGCCAATGGTTTAGCTTGGACGCTGAAAGTGCCTGTTAACGGTCAGAAAATGGTCAAACCAAAATACGAGGAGGGCAAATGAAAGTTTTAGTCATTGGAGGAGCTGGTTATATTGGCAGTTTTACGGTTCGCGCTTTAAGGGAAGCGGGTTATGAAATTGTCATCTTCGACGATCTCTCACAGGGTCATAAAGAGGCGGTTAAAGGCTTTCAGTTGGTTAAAGGTAGTTTAGTTGAGGATCGAGATTTACTGGCAGATCTTTTGCAAAAAGAAAAATTTGCTGCTGTTGTCCATTTTGCCGCCTTTATTCAAATGGGAGAGTCCTATCGACTACCGGAGAAATATTTTCGCAATAATGTCGTCGGTTCTTTGAACCTCTTAGAGGCGACCATCAAAGCCGGAATTGAGAAATTCGTTTTTTCTTCAAGCGCTGGTGTTTACGGCGATCCCCAAAGGGTACCTATCAAAGAGGAAGATAGAAAACTGCCGACTAATCCGTATGGCGAGACGAAACTTATAATAGAGAAAATGCTTTTTTGGTTTGGGAAAGCTTATGGTTTGCGTTCAATTTCTTTGCGTTATTTTAATGCCGCTGGCGCGGCTTTAGATGGCTCAATTGGCGAAGATCATCCTGATGAAAGCCATCTTATACCCCTGGCGATCAAAGCCGCCCAAGAGAAACGCCAGTTTAGTATTTTTGGTAATGATTATCCTACTGCCGATGGTACTTGCGTTAGGGACTATATCCACGTTTTGGATTTAGCTCAAGCTCATCTTCTAGCCCTAAAAGCACTGGAGGAAGATAGCCAGACGACTGCTTATAATGTTGGTATAGGCAAGGGTTATTCTAATTTGGAAGTGGTGGAGATGATTAAAAGAATAGGAGAGGTTGACCTTCCCATTAAGTTTGAACCGCGGCGTTTGGGAGATGCGGCTGTTCTTTATGCCTCGATTGAGAAGATTTCGAAAGAGTTGGGTTTTCATCCGAAATATTCCGATTTGGAGACAATTATTAAAACCGTCTGGAACTGGCATAAAAATCATCCTAATGGATTTGCCAATAAAAAATGAAAAAAATTTTAAGCACCTTTTTAATAATTTCGGGCCTGATGATTTTACTTTTTATTTTCGGGCCGGTCCTCACGGAAGAGTTACAGTATCGGTTTGACCGCGCGGGAGGATTTAGATATTCTCTTGAAGCCGATCCGGATTTTCCTCAACCGCAGATAAGACAGTTGGTTCCCCAAGACAAAGGTTTTGGTATCGTTATTCCCAAAATTAATGTTAACGCTTCGATTTTCCCGGATGTTGACCCCAACAATCCGAAAGAATTTTTACCAATTCTTAGAAAAGGAGTTGCTCACGCGAAGGGCAGTGCTTTTCCAGATGAGGAGGGAAATGTTTTTCTTTTTGCCCACTCTTCGGACAGCTTTTATAATGTAGGCCGCTACAATGCCATTTTTTATCTCATTGGTAAGCTCGAGAAGGGTGATGAGGTAGATGTTTTTTACCGAAATAAAAGATATGAATATGAAGTGATAGCCAAAGGAGTGGTTGAACCCCTGGGAATTAAACCGTATCTTGATAAAACAATTAGCAAAGATAATGAAAATACCATAACTTTACAAACTTGTTATCCTCCAGGCACTACACTAAAGAGGTTGGTGGTGATAGCCAAGGAAAAACTCTAAGCACTAATATCTAAATCCTAAACAATACCAAAATTCAAATGACCAAAACCAAATGATCGAAATTCAAAATCAGAAACGATACGACTTGGAAGAAAGAACCTTAGTTTTTACCCAAGATGTTATCAGTTTTACTCAAAAATTAACAAAAAATATTGCCAATATCGAAATAATAAAACAGCTTGTAAGATCCGCTGGCTCCATAGGGGCAAATTATATTGAAGCAAACGAATCGTTCAGTAAAAAAGATTTTATTTTAAGGATTAAAATTTGCCGGAGAGAAGCGAAAGAAACAATCTATTGGCTAAAACTTCTTGTTATCCTTGAAAGCCAAGAAGAAGAAAGAAGGAAATTAATTCAGGAAGCAACAGAATTAATGAAAATCTTTGGTTCCATCGTCGAAAAATCTAAATAGTTTAGAAAATTTGAATTTTGATATTTGAGTTTGTTTAGAGTTTAGGATTTCGAATTTAGGATTTACTATTTTAGTATTTAGGTTGTTTGGCTCGTACTAACTTGACATTTATGCTATAGTAAGGTTATAATGCGGCGTATTCTATTAAGTTAAATGTTAAAATTTTATCACCAAAAACTCTTTGCTTGGTTTTCGATTGCCTCTTTGGTTCTTCAAATCGGCAGTGGAATAGTTTTTGCACGCCCAGCTTTTGCCGAAGAGCCCACGCCAGCACCAGAAGCAACGGTTACCGAAACACCAGTTAACCCTGAACCGCCAGCCGAACCAACTCCTCCAGCAGACCAAATCTTAACTCCAACACCTCAAACAACAGAAACTATAACACCAACACCAACAATTGAAGTTTCGCCAACTCCCACGCTGACAGGGTTAGACCTTGTCACACCGACGCCAACTCCTACCGCTGATGCGACTCCACCAACAGATCCAACTTTAGCCGTCCTTGGCGGAAATCAAGATTCTGGTGATGGTTTAGATATTGACCCCGCTGGAACCGATGCCTCAAGTGCCCAGCTAAATCCCTCTTTGGGAACTGATAAAGCGGATTATGCACCGACAGAGACGGTAACTATCACTGGTTCTTCCTTTCCCACGAATACTGCCTTAACCATTCGTGTTACCTGGCCGGATGGGCAAGTTCGTGATTCTGCTGGCGAAATCGGAGTTACCGACACTGTGACTACTGGAGCCGATGGTTTATTGATCTACCTTTATAATCTCCGCGGTGAAGGCCAACCAGGAGAGTATTTAATTGAAGTTCTAGATTCCTCGGGTAGTGTTTTAGTTACAGATACCTTTACCGATAGTCTTCTTTGTACTAATGACGTGAATGGAGCAAATGACCAACCTGGACAAAAAGATCTAACGCGGATGTGTTTTGACAAAGCAGTTTCACCCCAAATTCTTAAATTTGATTGGGATGAAATTTTGGGCGGAGGTAATAATACCTACGATGGTTGTAGTTTATGGGATACGGATGGTGATGGGAAAGCTAATTATTCCCTGTGTGTTCAAGTTTTGGCCAATCCTTCGACGGATATAATGGAGTACAATGGATTTACCCTTTATTCCTGTGGTGATGATAGATCAGATAGATGTAGCCAACAAGTAAACACAGTTTCCGCCCCAGGAACTTCATGTACAACAACTCAAGCCGGTGATGATCCATTTCCAACTGGAGCAGCTTATCCACAAGACACAGTTGGAACATGTAATATAAATCCGGCAAATTTCGGTGCTCCCAGCGTTCTTTTGAACGTTTGTTCATTTCCATCAGGGCAACCAAATTCCGATCCTTCCGACTGTGTGGCAGAGCCAACAGGAGGGTTTATAACTGTTATTAAGCAGGCAAATCCCAATGATGGAACCGCCTTTAATTTTAATATTTCAGGTAACAGTAATTATTCTTTTGCTATTAGTGGAAGTGGTCAAAGCCAAAGATATAGCGTTGAAAACGGAACATATCAGGTTTCGGAAACACCTCCTAGTGGTTGGGTTCTTGACAGTGCTTCTTGTCAAGATAGCAGCGCAAATAATGTTGGAACCAGAAATGGTAATTCTATTACCGGATTAACAATTGATTCTGGTGATGACATAACCTGTACCTTTGCCGATAGTCTCCAACAGGGAACAGTCATCGTTCATAAAGATGTTCAGGGGCCGGGCGGAGAAGCGATTGTTGATACTTCGCAGAACTTTACCGTCAGACTGGATGGCAGTGATCCCCAATTATTCACCGACGGCGGAACAGTAACTTACAATGATGTTGCCTCTGGAGCTCACACGGTTAGTGAAGATACTCCACCCACAGGATATACATTATATAGTATTACTCCTGATAGTGATTCAGGTACGGTGGGGGCTCAAATAACAGTGAGTCCCGGCCAAATAACCGATGTTTATGTTATCAACCGCCAACCATACACAAAGTTGACGTTAACAAAGACAGTTAATAATGATTATGGCGGAACGAAACAAGTCGCTGATTTCATCTTAAAAATTGATGGAAATCAGGTTACCAGCGGAGTTGCTAATAATGTTACGCCTGGTCTTCATACGGCTAGCGAGGTGAGCTTAGATGGTTATACGGCTTCTGCTTGGGGTGGAGATTGTGCTTTAGATGGAACGATTACTTTAGCTCTTGGCGATGATAAAACCTGCACCATTACCAACGACGACCAGCCGGCTTCTTTGACAGTTATCAAGCATGTGGATAATGCAGGCGTAGGAACCGCCAGCGCCGGAGACTTTACGATGGACGTTACGGGTACCGAAGTGAGTGATCCTTCTTTCCCCGGTGATGAACTTGGGACGACGGTAACTTTGGATGCGGGTAGCTACAGTGTTTCAGAAACCGGACCGACTGGTTACACCGCTATTTATTCGACTGACTGTAGTGGTACCATTGCCAATGGCCAATCAAAAACTTGTACGGTTACCAATACTCGCGATACTGGAAATCTTAAGGCGTTAAAAATTGTTGACTTTGGCAGTGTCACCGATTGGTATTTTAGCTTAAACGGCGGGCAGGCGATTCAGGCTGATAGTAATGGCTATGTTGATTTTGGTCAAGTAGCGACGCTTGTTAATCATACTCTTATCGAGTCTGGTCCTTTGGGTACTTTTTATCTTGATAGTATCAGCGGGACAAATTGTACGCCAATGGCGGCTGCGCCAGGAGCAAACGCAACTGTGTCTAAAGGAGGAACAACAGTTTGTACCTTCAGTAATTTAGTTAATAAAGGCTCAATCACGATTATTAAGAATGCTATCCCTGATGACTCTCAAGACTTTTCCTTCTTAACTAGCGGCACTGGTCTAGTGAACTTCAACCTTGACGATGATGCTGATGTAACTTTGTCCAATACTAGAACCTTTAGTGGTCTTTTCCCAGGAGCTTATACGATTACAGAGAGTGCCGCCACAGGGTGGGATCCTTCTCTAGTTATTTGTGATTCAGATAAACAGATTAGCGGCACCCCTGGTATCGGTACGGCCTCCATCAATCTTGCCGCGGGTGAAAACGTTACCTGCACCTTTGCCAATACCAAACGGGGAACAATTATTATTGAAAAACAAACTACACCAGACGGAGTAGTAGGTAGTTTTGTTTTCACAGGCGATGCGACGGGGGCAATTTCTGATAATGGCCAGATTATCGTTAATAGTCTTGTACCTGGAACCTATACAGCAATTGAGACTGACCCGACTCCTAGTTTTAATTTGACTGATATTTCCTGTGACGATGGCAGTTCGCAAACACCAAGTACATTTGACCTAGGTGCAAGAACCGCCACCTTCAGGCTTGATCCGGGTGAAACAATAAAATGTACTTTTACTAATACCCAAAGAGGTTCAATTACGGTTGATAAAGTTGCTAATCCGACTAACACAGGAGATGAGTTTAATATTGTCTTGAGTGGAGATGCGTCTGATTCCATCCCACTGCAGCACGGCGAAAATCATACCTTTGCTAATCTTTTGCCTGGTAATTACTATCTGGCTGAGATTTATCCGCCTTCGGGTGGTTGGTATCTGGATTGGAGAGGCGCTTATTGCAGCGATGGGCAGTGGTATGAATTTGATGACCCGATTACACTCGCTGCGGGAGAAAGTTTTAGCTGTACCTTTAATAATACTCGTGACGGCAAGATTATCGTTGAAAAACAAACTAATCCAGATGGTGATTCACAAAGTTTTGAATTTGATCCCAGCTATGATTCTAATTTCTTCTTAACTGATGGTCAGCAGGATGATTCCGGTTGGTTAACTCCCGGCACTTATTCTGTTTCCGAGATTGTTCCTGCGGGTTGGGATTTAAACAATCCCTCTTGTATCAGCTCCATCGGCGATACTGAAGTTAACACAGCGCTAGAGCTTGATCCAGGCGAAACTATTACATGTACCTTCACTAATACTAAGCAAGGAACCATTATTGTCAAAAAAGACATGGCGGGTGGGACTGATACTTTCGACTTTACTGGAACTCCGAATGGTTCTATCTCTACCGATTTGGGAACAATTCAAGCTTCAGTTGTCCCCGGTCAGTATACTTCCACCGAGGGAGCCAAAACAGGTTGGGATTTAAACAGCATCATCTGCGATGATGGGAACAGCACTGGTGATGTGGCCACTCGGATTGCTACCTTCAATGTCGAAGCGGGTGAAACCATCACGTGTACCTTTACCAACACTAAACGCGCCCATATTATTATTCAAAAGGATGCGATTACGGATAGTAGTCAGCAATTTGTCTTCAATAACAATTTCGGCAATGGTAATCCGGCTACTTTTAACCTAACCGATGACAGCACGCTAGGCTTGCCAAGCTATGACGCTGAAGTTTTACCAGGGACTTATTCTGTCTCCGAGAATGCGGTCGCAGGATGGGAATCACCCGAGAGTACTAGCTGCACCGACGGCAGTCCGGTAAACGCAATAGAAGTTTCTCCGGGCGAGACCGTAACGTGTACCTTCGTCAATGAAAAACTGGCAACAATTAATCTTGTTAAGAATACCGTTGGTGGTGACGACACTTTTGATTTTGTTATGACTGGCACAGGATTGCCTACTAGCGCTCAGTTAATAACGAGTGGTGGTACTGCAAACCAAACTTTCAACAATCTTGACCCCGATAACACCTACACAATTACAGAAACGCCGATTCCTGCGGGATGGGCAAACACAAGCGCAGCCTGCGATAACGGCGATCCTGTGGATAATATCACTCCCAATGCGGGCGAAATTATTACCTGCACGTTCACCAACAACAAACCGGCCGCTCAAATTGATTTAACGCCACTTACTGCAACAAATAAAATTGGCGATGACCACATAATTACTGCCACTGTCCAAGTTCACAACGGCGATGGCAGTTGGGGTTCAGCTTCTGATGGTACCGTGGTAATTTTTTCAATTACTAATTCAAATGGTGCTACGGCAGACTTCGTCGGTGGAAACACATGTATAACTTTGAGCGGTTTTTGTTCTGTGACTATTAATTCACCGACAACTGGCAATGTAAGCATTGACGCTTCTGCTTCTCCTGTCGTGCTTGGTGTGACGCTTAGCGTTTCTACCGGTACGGACGGAGATAACAGCGCAGATGCAACTAAAGATTATGTTAACGCGAAAATTGGTATAACTCCTTCCAGCTATACGAACGAAGTCGGCGATGGTCACGACTTTATTGTTACAGTTTCTCAAGACACTGGTTCAGGGTTTGTGCCGGTTGAAGGCGCGGTTGTAAACGCGATTGCAATTCCGACACCCGACGGCGGTCTAGATGTTACCGATTGTAATGCCGGAACCGACGCAAGCGGCCAGTGCACAGTCACTATAAATTCCAGCGTTGCAGGAACATTTACAATTGCCGCGCGCTCGACAATCACAGTTAACACGGTTGAATTTAAACTCCAAACCAACGGCAACGATGGAAATTCTGGCCCAGCAACAAAGACTTATGTTGACGCAAAGATTCTAATAACTCCCGATCGAGCCACTAATAATATTGGTCAAGCACACACTATTACCGCAACAGTGACGGAAGATCCGGGTACGGGTCCAGTGGCTGCTGGTGGCGAATTAGTCACATTCAGCTTGCTAAATAATGCTGCTACTGCTAATTTTGTAGGTGATGTCGACACTTGTACTACTGATGCCAGTGGTCAATGTTCAGTCCAAATTAACACCACAGCACCTGGCAGCGTGGATATTCATGCAACTGTTGATGTAGGTGTGGGCGGTTTAACATTAACTCGCGCAACCGATAGCACTCATGGTTCAAGCGGCGATGCTAATAAAGTTTATCAAGCCGGAAAAATTATTGTTGTCAAACAAACTGATCCGGCAGGTGATTCTCAAAGTTTTGAATTTGACCCCAGTTATGATTCTAATTTCTTCTTAACTGATGACCAGCAAAAGGATTCCGGTTGGTTAGCTCCAGACAGTTATTCAGTTACCGAAATAGTACCGTCTGTTGGCTGGGATTTAGATTTAAACAACACATCTTGTGATGATGGTAGTTTGATTAGCGCAATCAGTTTGCAGGCAGGAGAGACAGTAACTTGTACCTTTACTAACACCAAGCGCGGCTCAATCGGAGATTTTGTTTGGGAAGACTTAAATAGTGACACTATTCAGGACGTCGGCGAGCCGGGAATTGGCGGAGTAGTGGTTAATCTCTATCTAGATGACGGCGATGGGATTTTTGAACCAGGCGGAGATGATGGTTTACCAATCGCGACTGATACCACCGATGGAGTTGGTGGTTATCTTTTCGATAACCTTGTGCCTGGTGACTACTGGGTTGACGTTGATGGCGGAGTTCCGGCCGGTTATACCTTAACGACTGCCAATGATCCTCTTACGGTTGAGCTTGTTTCGGGTGAGAGTGAAGAAGGCGCTGATTTTGGTTATACCCCAGAGCCTTCGATTACTATTGCCAAGACAAATGACCACTCCGGTGGTGGTACGGCGGGAGATACGGTGAATTATACTTTAACCTTAACCAATGGCTCGGTGCCTCTTCTAGTTGATGTGGTTGATGTGATGCCCGCAGGATTTACTTATGTGGTTGGTAGTGGCAAGGTTGGCATTAATGCCTCTGAACCAACGGTTGCCGGCAGCATTCTTACTTGGAACGATATCAGCTTTAGTGCTGGTGAGGTTATTGACATTACTTATCAAGCGAAAATTGATAATAACCAGCCGGCTGGTACTTATTACAATTTGGCAACATGTCGAGGGATGACAAGAGGAGAGGAAACGATTAATTGCGGCATTGTTAACTCCAGTGTTCCGATTGGCCAAAGCGTTTCCACCTCAACCTCAATTGGCGGAACAGTTTTGGGTGTTGCGGCCGTTTTGGGTGCGGCGACCGGTTCGCCAACCTGGTTATTAATTCTCGCCTTGATGTTGATTTTCGCTGGTTTTTCCTTGAGGTTTTGGGATAATAAAAGAAAAGTGTGGTTACTGGCTAATCTAAAGACGATAAGTAAAAAACTGGCAATTTTCGCGGCTGTCGCTGTGCTTTTCTTCGCCATGGCTAAGAGCGCTCAGGCGGTGACGGAGGTTCGAATAGCCAATCTTCCCGAATACGAGCGAACGGATAACTTTAAGGTCTACTACACTGCCTTAAATACTGATAATCCAAGCTCGGTGAGCGTGACAGCCCAAGTTAGAAAAGAAGGCGGTTTTGACTGGAAAGGCTTTGGCGGGACTAAAACTGACCCTTCTGGTTATTTTGAGACATTTGGCTATACTTTAGATGGTGACGGCACCTATCACTTTAAAGTTGAGGCCAACGGAATTACCTCTGGCGAGATTTCAACCATCGTTGATCGTTCAGGTCCGGATCGACCCACAGAGTACCGCAAAGACCGAGAAGGCTCAACCGCTTATCGGATTTATTGGAAGAACCCGGGCAACGACGATTATGCGATGACGCGCATTTTTGCCTCCCAAACTCAGAATTTTACGGCCGATGATTCGACGAAAAAAGCTGATGTTGGTGGGAGTAAAAATCAGGAGCTAAATTATTTGGTTACAGGGCTGGAACCGGATAAAGAATACTTTTTTGCCCTTCAGGGTTTTGATAAGGCCGGAAATGGTTCAGGCTTAGTTGGCGACGGCGGTTCAGTTACCTACGAAACCACCTCCGCACCGACGCAAGCCGTTTTAGGGACAGTTGGCGAGGTAAAGCAATTACCGGAAGAAGAAGGAACCGGAACCGGCGGAGAAATTTTAGGCGGAGCAACAGAGGAGGTCACCCCAACCCCGGCAGGAATTGTGGGCGAGGTAGGGAAGGCAGTTTCACAGATTACAGGTGGAGGCAACAGAGGCAAAGTTCTTTTAGGATTGGGATTGGGCATTCTAGCCGCATTTGCTTATTTCCTCTACCGCCGCCGCTCCTCTTAAAATTCCTCAATGGGAAAAGAAAGAATAGTCATTGCTTCTGATAAAGAAAATGTTGGTTTAAGGGAAAGAATTAGGGATGGAGTTGTACGAAGTAGCGGTTTCGAAGTCGTTTGCTTGAGCAGGATGAAACATTCTAGGGTCAGGCAAGAAATTGTTCCCCAAGAACCAAGCTTGATTTTCCTGAGCGCCTCTTTGTTTTATCCTGAAGAATTTACAGAGCTGGAAGGTTTTGTCAAAAAACTTAAAAAGCATCTTCCTCAAACGAAAATTATCATTCATACTCATCGGCCTCATGAATTTCAGCTAAAGGAAATTTTTGCGCTAGGGGTTGAGGGATGGATTGACGAGAAACTAGGGTATGAATTCTTGGGTAAAGCCACGGAAGCAATACTTGGAGGGAAGCAAACTTTTCCTTCCTCCCAGGTGATAAGGAAAGAGTACCTGATATCTGTTTAAGCTTTTAATTCTTGGGTCTTCCCTCCTGATCTTGCCGCTCGCCTTTGGGTACTATTCGTACACGGCTCGCGGAGCGATCTTAGGAGGGTGCGGGGTAATTAGTTTACATAATTACCCCTTGACAGAATGTCCCTAAAATACTATACAATAGTTCTGCATCAACTCTATTGAAACTTATAGTATTTCTGTTATAGGTTGTCTGGCCACAATATGAGAACTTTTGCCCGAAATAATCAGTTTTCGAAAATAATTGAGAATCCGCGTTGGCGGGTTTTTTTTGACGCGAAAAACGTCAAATAGACGCTAAAAACGCGAAAGAGAGACGCGAAATGCGTGAAAGATGAAGGAAGACCTGCTCTATAAGGATTTGGTCTATAAAATTCAAGGAATACTATTTGAGATTTACAAAACATTAGGACCGGGATTTAAAGAAATAGTTTATCAGAATGCTATTGAGGAAGAGTTTAAGAGACAAAAAATATTATTTAGTAAAGAGCCATCTTTAAAAATTGCTTATAAAGAAAAAATCGTCGGATTTTATAAACCGGACTTTATTGTCGATGGGAAGATAATTCTTGAGATTAAAGCAGTCCCAGAGATGCCTACATATTTTGAAACACAACTGTTTTACTATTTAAAGGCAACAGATTATAAATTAGGATTACTTGTGAATTTTGGATGTGACGGAGGAGTTGATATCCGCCGCCGAATTTACGATTTAGTTAGGAAAATTAAGTGAATTATAAATTTTGCGATTTTCGCTAATTTTTCGCGTCTTTTGTAATTAATTTCGCGTCTTTAGCGTATGTTTAGCGTCTTTCGCGTACGAAGGGAGGTGAAAAATAAATGAAAAGAATTTTATTGAGTGTAATGACAATAGCCCTAGTGTCAGGTGTTGCCTTCGGTGCAACCAGAGCGTTTTTTACTGATACAGAAAAGTCAGTTGGCAATACCTTTACTGCGGGAACGATTGACATTTCTGTTGCCGGTCAAAATCCATGGAATACAACCTATCCCATGTTGCTTGATAAACCGTCCCAGACTAATTACATCAATTTTACGATTCAAAATGTCGGAAATAATGGTGCCAATGTTTGGAAAAGGATTAATAATGTAACAGCCGATGGCGGAACGACGGCTTATCTTTGCACTTGCGGTGGAAGTAACGTAAATGTTTCATCTGAGCCAGAGTGTTATGAAGGGACAAACAGTTGCAACCAACCTTATGTAGAACGAGACGATCTGGATTCATACATGGTTTATGACCTGTATGTTTGTAAGGGTCAAGTAGGTGTGGGTAATTGTCCCGTAGTAGGAGATCCGGCTAGTAGTAAACCAGGTGAAGGGTGGACGGCAATTATCTCAGAGGCTAATCAGGTCAGAGTTGATAATGTTAACGGCATTTGGATTAAATTAAACGCTGTTGATTTACTACCAGGTGAGCAGCTAGCCGTTAGCCAAAGTTATCATTTGACGGCTTGGAATGATGCTGGAGAGCCAGAGATTACTAACTGGGCGCAGGGTGACAAGATGATGTTTGATATTGAGCTTGAAGCTCGACAGCTTTCGGCTCCAGCTCCGGTAAGTGAAGGAAGCGGCTTGCTTACTTTGCGACAGAAAAATACGACGACCTGGGATATTGTTTCTGATGGGGCAAGTGGCACACTAACTTATAATGTTTCCGGTGCCACATTTAATTATGATTTCTATGCCTCAGGACTTGATGATGTTGGATACAGCTTAATTTATTATGCTGATCCATGGCCAGGAAATCATCCGGGTGCTTTGATTGGTACTCATCCCGCTAGTGGTGGAATTATCAATGTGACTGGACAATCAAAAGAGCTTAGCATGGATCTTCCAGGTCCTGCTGATGCTAATTATCCAGCCGGTGCTAAGATTTGGTTAGTACCATCTAGTGCCTATAATCCAGGTACTCAATCAGTTACATCCTGGGGTGCTGGGAAATACTTGTTTGAGATGAACCTGATTACCTATGATGACCTATGAGGATACGAGTAATTGATGTGGATTTGTGAGAATAGTTTTTATTAGGGTGACACCCTGCAGGCACAACAGGGTGTCACCCTGGGGAGCCCTTAGGAAGAGTGAAAATGAAAATTTTTAAAATAATTTTCAATACTTTTTATTGGTTAATTATCTTTTCTTTGGTCGTCATAGCCGCCTCGACCGCTTTTTCAGCGTTAAAAATTCCCGGTGGACTTAAAATGCTGGTGGTGCAATCCGGCTCGATGGAACCCACAATAAAAACAGGCTCGGCGGTCTTGATCAAAAAGCAGGATACTTACAGTATTGGCGATGTTATTTCTTTTGTGGAGGGCGGGAAAGATTCCACAACCCATCGGGTAACAAAAACCGCTACAATTAATAATAAAGAAGTTTTTAATACCAAAGGCGATGCCAACCAAGCCGGCGACAGGGAAGCGATAAGTATTGATAATGTATTGGGTAAAACTGTTTTTACTGTGCCGTACTTAGGATATATCGTTGCTTTTACCAAAACCCAAAAGGGTTTTATTTTTCTGATTGTCGTGCCGGCAGTAATTATCATTTTCAGCGAAATTCTCAATATTAAAAAACAAGTTCTTGGGCTGATCGAAAGAAAGAAGGAAAAAACGGCGGCCGTACCTTAATGACAAAGTTTAACCAAAGACTTAAAGTTTTGCTTTTTCTGCCTCTTTTGTTAGGCAGTGTTTTTCTTTTGTTTAAATACAGTAGGGCGCAATTTTCCGATTCGGAAACAGTTTTAGGCAATTCTATCCAAGTTGGGGTTTGGGGAGGAGAAACAACACCGACACCTGTCCCTGTTAATCCCGGAGATGTAGTGATTAATGAACTTATGTGGATGGGAAGTTCGAAGGGGGCAAGTGATGAGTGGATAGAATTAAGAAATACCACTGGCGGCACTATAAATATTAGCGGTTGGCAGTTAACAAAATGGGTAAAATCAGGAACTGACCATGAAGAATTTATGCTCACTATCCCTGGAGGTAGCACGATTCCAGCAGGGGGCTTCTTCCTAATTGCACAGTTTCCAAGTGGGGCTCCAGGAAGCGCCTTGAATGTAGAACCGGATGTAATCACCACAAGTGTTGTCCTAAGTAATACTGATTTACAAATAAAGCTCTTCGTTAGTAATTGGGATAGTGGAGGGACGTTAATAGATACCGCAGGTGACAAGAGCACGCCCCTTAAAGGAGAACACGAGACTAGGCCGCCCAAAAAGTTCTATTCTATGGAACGCAGTAATACTTTTGGAGACGGAGCTGCAGCAAGCAGTTGGTATACGGCAACAGTCTCAGTAGGTTTTGATCCAGGAGAGAATATAGAGAACAGAGGGACACCGAAATCTGTAAATAGTACGCCTTGAAGAAGATAATAATGAAAATCTTTAACTATAAATTCTTAACAATTTCAGCTTCGGTTCTTGTTCTTGTTTTTGCTTTTACCCAAACAAGCATTTTGGGTAATTTTATGAGAAATAATTCAACTGCCCGAGCTGTTGGAGACTTGAATGTTGATTGGGGAGTGCCGGATGGTCAGCCGATTTTTGAGGTTCCGAATTTTCTCCCGGGAGATTCCGAGACGGAAACAGTTCAAATTATTAATGGTGCCAGCACAATTAGATCTGTTGGGGTAAGAGGGGAATGGGTGTCGGAATTAAAAGACTTGGCGGATGTTTTGGATTTTAGGATATCCGAAGGTGGAACCGATCTTTATGGAGGAACAACTGGGATAAAAACTCTGACTAATTTTTTTGCCGAGAGTAGTGGGCCAGATGGGATTGAACTATTCTCCGTTGGTCCAGGTGAGACAAGAACAATTGACTTCACCGTAAGTTTTCCCGAATCAGCCGGAGATGAATTTCAAAATGCCAGGATTGTTTTCGACATTATTATCGGTATTGCCATCGATATTCCGGATGTATGCGAATCGATTACTTTTCCCAATAACCCGATTTTCGGGACGGAGAAACGGGATGTTCTTAATGGGACAGACGGGAACGACTTGATTATCGCTTTTGAGGGCGATGATGTGGTCAATGCTAAAGCTGGGGACGATTGTATTCTCGGTGGAGCGGATAACGATATAATCCACGGCCAAAACGGAAATGACATTATTTTCGGTGACGAAGGTAATGACCGGCTTTGGGGGGACAATGGCAAAGATAAAATTTACGGAGGTTCGGGCAACGATCGAATAGAGGCCAATAACGATGATGACTTTGCTGACGGTGGAGCAGGTGATGATGATGTTGTTGACGGCGGAAACGGTATCGATATTTGCCTAAACGCCGAGAAAATGACTAAATGTGAGTAGTTTTAATTGTTAAACCTACAAAGCTACCTGGGCAAAAAGCGGATTTCCAAACGAGTATTGAGAGCCTTGGCTAGGCGCTGAAGGAAACTTAAAGAAGGGTTGGCTTTTCCCAATTCTAACCGAGAAATGGCTGATTGCTTCGTTTTCATTCTTTGAGCTAATTCCTTCTGGGTTACGCCTTCTTTTACCCGTGATTCAATAATTTTCCTCACAATAGCAAACTCCGGCTGAAGCTCCAGATAAGCCTGACGAACCTTGGGATCTTTCATTAATTCTTTTTTGTGTTCTTCCCAAGTCATCACTTTCCTTTTAGGGTTTTTGATTCTGTTCATTGCTTTAATATAGCATATATGTTATACCATGTCAAGACGCAAAAGAGCTGTTTTAATTTCTTTTTGAGGTGTTTTCTGGGTCTTTTTCTTAAACGCATGGAGAAGAATAATATCTTTTCCTCGAACAGTATATAAAACTCTAATTTGCTCCTTTCCTGTTATCCGCAATTCATATAAATTTTTTCTTAATTTCTTAGTATATTTCCCGCTTAAAAATGGACCATAATTTTTAAGAAAGTCAATCATTCCAATATATTTACCTTTAACCACAGAGCTCTGCTTGTCAATAAATTCCTTGACAAATCTCTCACCTCGAGAACTTTCAAAATAAATAACATTCCAGCTCACATTTCCATTCTAACAGAAATTTCAGAGGAGATTACTAAGCTTGATTTCTTCTGAAGCGGTCTAGAAATTTGTGTGGTTTGTTTTCATTGCGACCTTGGAGTTTAGCATTTTCCAGTTCTAATTCTTTGATTTTGTTCTGAAGCTGCGCCACATTATGCTGGCCTTCACGAATTTTGCTGTCTTTGCCATGGAGATTAGACCAAGTACCTAGTCTGCTTATACTACTGACTATCCAAGAGATGAAAAATCCAATTAACAATGCGCCGAAGACTATCATGTATATTGGCAGCGTCCAAGCGTATCCCAAGATATTAACTGTCGAAACTGCCGTGTTTTGTACCGCAAGAAAGGCGAAGACTAAACCGAGCAAGACAATGACTATTAAAGTTGACATGAAACTATCTTAACACATCAAGATAGATGTGGCAAGCAGAATATGTCAATGTCCGTCCTTGAGGTAAAAGGACTTGACATTATTTTTAAATTACTTAAAACAATAATTGTTAGTTATGCATAAGAAGATTTTCGCAGTTTGCTTATTTGCCATCCTTTTTGTTCTTGCTTGGTCTTTGAGTCCGGTTTTTGCCAAAAATCCGGATAATAACGGCTGGGCTGATAGGGAAATTCCCGAAGAGGAAGGAACCTATGATGTCCCCGGCCATCCCAATCTTAAAGTGCGGGTTTTTATCCACCGGCCTGGAAATACTCGACAAGTAAAACCAACTCCCGCACCGCCAGCTCCTGTTTGTGATTTAGAGGATCCCAATTCTACTTCTGTTGCTAGCGAGGCCGGTTGGTATATACCGTCCGGCAGTTGGACTTACAACTTAAATCTCAACAGTGTTCCCGCTTCCGTGGGTTCGGGAAACTTAGCTTTGATGTCCGCAGATGCTTTTGGCCGCTGGTCGTCTGCGATAGATGGCACTGTAACCTTCGCTGAAGGTCCAACTACCACGGCCAGTCGTGCTGTTTATGATGAACAAAATATTATTACCTGGGGAAGAGCTCCGGGCGGCGCTCTGGCCGTAGCTTACATTTGGTATTACCAAAACACCGGTGAGGTCGTAGAAGTTGATACGATTATGAATAAGAAGTACTCTTGGAGCTGGACGCCTTATAATGAAGGAAATCTTTGCTCTGTAGTCGATACTTATGATGCCCAGGATATTTTAACTCATGAATTAGGCCACTGGGTGGGGTTGGATGATCACTATACCGACGATTATAAAGAAAATACAATGTACGGATATGGGGCCGCAGCCGAGGTTAAAAAAGATACTTTAACAACCGGAGATATAAACGGAGCGGTCGCGATTTATTAATCTTCTTGCGCTACGCCATCACTCGTTTTATAATGAAGGCATATGTTTGCCCGCCTGACCCATTATTTCCTTCCTCAGGAATCGAATAATTACAAGGCCAAAGTTCTTCATCATTCTTCTATTTCTTCCTTTATCGGTTTTATTTTAGTGTCTCAGCTGGTTTTAAGCGCCATTTTAATCGTCAAACCGGCAGTTTTGGGTTTTGCTTCGCAAATTTCGCCGGAGCGGGTTGTCCAGTTGACGAACGATGAGCGGGCAAAAGTGGGAGCTCCACCCTTAAAACTTAATTCTCTTTTATCTGAAGCGGCCCAGCGCAAAGCCGGGGATATGTTTGCCTTTAATTATTGGGCCCATACTTCTCCTTCGGGCCGCGACCCCTGGAGCTTTTTTAAAGAAGTTGGTTATCGTTATCTTTATGCCGGCGAAAACTTGGCCCGAGATTTTTCCTCCCCTGAAGCGGTGGTAGCCGCTTGGATGGCCTCTTCTACCCATCGGGAAAATATTTTAAATCCAAAATATCAGGAGATGGGGATTTCGGTGGTAGATGGGACTTTGGGGGGAGCGGAAACGACTTTAGTTGTTCAGCATTTCGGCACCACAACGACCAGCCAGGTAGCGCAAGTTCCTGCCGTGGCAACGACTCCTGCACCCCAGCCCCAAGCCGCCAAACCAACAATACCCGCGCCAAAACCAACCACTGTCCCAGAAGCACCACAGGAGATTTTGCCTACCCCTACCTCTCCCGTACCTCAAGCGATGGTGAGCCAAACTCCGCCTTCCATGCCCGCCCAAGTTTCAGTTCTGGCTCAGGCTAAAGGCACGGAAAAGCCGCTAGTGAACCCTTTCTCATTAACCAGAGAAATTTCTTTTGTCATGATTTTTCTTTTGCTCGGCGTGATTGTCATTGACGGAGTGACGGCTTACCGCAAAAAGGTTTTGCGTTTAAGCGGCCGCTCACTGGCTCATTTTATTTTTTTGGGAGGTATGCTTTTGATTGTTTTGCTTTCGAGTCAAGGAGTAATATTGTGATAGGAGATAGGAGATAGGAGATAAGAGATAAGAGATAAGAGATAAGAAAATGAAAGAACTAATAGAAGACATTAAAAAACACTTTCATTATTATTTAGTTTTGCTGGTTATTTTAAACTTGGGGATAGGTTTATTCTATCTTTTTCGTTTTAATCCTGCCTACCAGATGAAGGTAATTTTGGCCACCAGCATTGCCTATGTCGCCTGGGGCATTATTCATCACTGGTTGAGCGAGGATTTACATCTTAAAGTAGTCTTGGAATATCTTTTAATTGCCATTCTGGTTAACTTAATTATCTTCTCCCTTCTTTTTCGGGCCTAATCTCCTTTCATTTTAGCCCAAATTTTTGTATAATGGGCACAGATGGAAAAAGATTTATTTAACAGCCCTACCAAGGGCCAGTTGACCACGGATGAGGTTATTTCTGAAATCGTGAGTTTTATCGGTGAAGACCCGGATATGGGTTACAGCCTTGTTATCGGCACCGATTCTCAGGTGAAACGCGAGAATGGTGTACAGGAAGTGGATTTTGTCACGGCGATTGTTATTCATCGGACAGGTAAGGGCGGTCGCTATTTTTGGCAGAAGATGAAAAGAGATAAAGTTTATAGCCTGCGTGAAAAAATCTATACCGAGACTTTTTGCTCCTTGGAATTGGCGCAGAGACTTGTTCCCATCCTGAAGAATAACTTAACTTCTTTTGTTCCTTATGATTTGGAAATTCATATTGATGTGGGCGAAGTCGGGCCAACGCGTGAGATGATTAAAGAAGTTGTTGGAATAGTCACGGGCAATGGCTTTGTTGCCAAAACTAAACCGCAGTCTTACGGTGCCTCTACTGTGGCGGATAAGTATACATAAATATGAAGGGTGTTATTATCGCCGGCGGTTTGGGAACAAGACTTTATCCTCTAACTTTTGCCACTAATAAACATCTTCTTCCGGTTTACGACCGGCCAATGATTTTTTACCCCATCCAGACTTTAGTCAAAGCAGACGTTTCGGAAATTTTAGTGGTAACTGGTGGCCCTCACGCGGGAGATTTTTTACAAGTTTTAAAAAACGGTCAAGAATTTGGGATTAAACATCTTGAGTTTGCGTATCAGGAAGGAGAAGGAGGAATTGCCGCGGCTTTGTCTTTAGCCGAGGATTTTGCCTGTGGGGACTCCCTAACCGTGATTTTGGGTGATAATACGACTGATGCCAATATATCCCGTGAAGTAAAAAATTTCCAAGAGGGGGCTTTGATTTTCTTAAAAGAAGTGCCGGACCCGGAGCGTTTTGGGGTGGCGGTTTTCAAAAAAGATAAATTGGTGGGCATTGAAGAAAAACCTAAAAAACCAAAAAGCAATCTGGCCGTCACCGGTCTTTACCTTTACGATAAGACTGTTTTTAATAAAATTCGCCAGTTGAAACCCTCAGCACGGGGAGAATTGGAAATTACTGACCTTAATAATCTTTATCTAGCCGAAGGAAGACTGGATTGGGCAAAACTTTCCGGTTTTTGGCACGACGCGGGTACATTCGAAACTCTTTTTGAAGTGAATGCTTATTGGCGAAAAGTAAGAAAAGATAAATGAAAATTTTGGTAACTGGTGGAGCGGGTTTCATTGGCTCTAATTTTGTCCACTATTGGTTAAAAAATCATCCCCAAGATAAAGTTGTCAATTTTGATAAATTAACTTATGCGGGGAATTTGACCAGCCTTCAGGACATTGAAAAATCTTCAAATTATCAATTTATCAGGGGTGATATTTGTAACGGCACTCTTGTGGACCAAGCAATGAAAGGTGTAGATATTGTCACGCATTTTGCCGCTGAAAGCCATGTTGACCGTTCTATTTTAGGCCCGCAGGTTTTTATTAAAACTAATATTATCGGGACACAAATCCTTCTTGATGCCGCTCTGCGCCACCGGGTTAAAAGATTCCATCATGTTTCCACCGATGAAGTTTTCGGGGCCTTGCCTTTAAATAGTAAGAAGAAGTTTACAGAGAAAACTCTTTATGAGCCTCATAGTCCTTACGCCGCCTCAAAAGCGGCCTCGGACCATTTGGTTAGAGCATATTTTAAAACCTTTGGTTTACCAGTAACCATCACCAACTGTTCGAACAATTTTGGTCCGTATCAAAACCCGGAAAAATTTTTACCGAGGATGATTACTAATTTAATTGAAAATAAACCGCTTCCTATTTATGGTGATGGTTTGTATGTCCGTGACTGGCTTTATGTCCGAGATCATTGTCGGGCAATCGAGATGGTTTTGAAAAAGGGGAAGGTCGGCCAGACCTATCTGGTTGGCGGGCTAACTCGCGATATCAACAATCTTAAGGTAGCGAAGAAATTATTGAAAATTTTTGGCAAAGATGAAAGTTTTCTAAAATTTGTTAAGGATAGACCGGGTCATGATCGTCGCTATGCCGTTTCTTGGAACAAAATAAAGCGCGAGCTTGGCTGGCGACCTGCATATAATTTTGACCAATGGCTTTTGGAAACAGTTGAGTGGTACAAAGAAAACTTATGGTGGTGGCAACCCTTGAAGAAAAAAGCGGAAGCCCTTTACCAAAAAACTAAACAGATATAATTCTATTTTTTAATAAGGTCCGGCCGAAGTTTTTTGGTTTTTTCTAGAGATTTTTTTGCTCTCCATACCTCAATTTCTTTATGGTCTCCAGAAAGAAGAATTTCGGGAACTTTTAAGCCTTTAAAATTTTCCGGGCGGGTATATTGAGGATACTCGAGAGCAGTTTCCAATTTCGAATTTCCAGTTTCCAGTGGAGAGAAAGATTCGCTTTCTGTCGCCTCAGATTTTTCTAAAACTCCAGGAATCAATCTGACAACAGTGTCGATGACCACCATTGCCGGGATTTCGCCGCCAGTTAAAACGTAGTCGCCGATGGAGATTTCCTCATCAACCAAATGTTCGGAAACTCTCTCATCCACTCCTTCATAATGCCCGCAGATTAAAATGAGATGGTCTAATTTAGAGAGTTCTTGCGCCATTTTTTGACTGAAAACTTTTCCTCTGGGGGAAAGAAGGATGATTGATGATTTATTGCGAAGCAACAAGCTTTGCTTATGATTTATGATTGATGATTGAGATTTTATCTCTTTAAGGGCTTGGTCGATGACATCGACGCGCATCACCATCCCTACCCCGCCGCCGTAGGGTCTATCGTCTACTGTTTTTCGTTTATCGCCCGCCCAATCTCTTAGGTTGTGGATTTTAATTTCCACCAGCGATTTGTCTTGAGCCCGCCGCAGAATAGACTCATCAAACGGCCCTTTAAACATTTCCGGGAATAAAGTTAAAATATCAATTTTCATACCTCTTGTATTTTATCAGTATTTTCTGATAGAGTAAAAGAGATGAAGGTTGTTAATCTTCTTTCCAGTTATAACGAAAAAGAGAACATCGGGCCGATGATTGATTTTCTCATGCAGCAGGCAGAAAAGCTGCCGGAATATGAATATGTGATTCTGGTTGCGGACAGTCATTCTCCTGACGGCACCGGTGAAATTGTTAAAGAGTATGCTAAAAAATATCCTAATGTTTATCTTCTTGAAACACCACGCGGCTTGGGTGTTTCTTTAATTACTGGTTATAAATACGCCATGGAGGAGCTTGGAGCCGATGTGATTATTCCAAATGATGTTGATTTTCAGTGGGACCCCAAATATATTCCGGCGATGCTTGAAAAAATTGAAGAAGGCTACGATGTTGTGGTGCCATCAAGACATGCCTCTGGGGGAAAGGATAATTTTAGCGCTTTTCGCAAACTCACTCATTTTGTTTCCAACACGTTGATTAATTATTATTGGGGAGGGATTAAGGAGGTTAAGGATTTAGCCGGTAATTTTAAGGCGATTAGAGTCAAGGGTATTTTAGACAAAGTTAATTTAGATAAACTTAATGTTAAAGGTTTTGTCATTCAATCAACAATAATCTACGAACTTTCCAAAACCGGCGCCAAATTCTGTGAAATTCCGGCAATTTATGGAGAAAGAAGAGCCGGAGAAGGCAAAGTTGGTTTAAACTTGCAGTTTTTCAAAGATATTTTGGAAACCATCATTAATGCCACTAAGATTAGAATCGAGCGCTCCAAACGTTTTGTTAGATTTGGCATAGTTGGTTTTGCCGGTTATTTGGTTAACGCCTCAACTCTTTTTCTCTTCTCCGGCATTCTTAAGTTCCCAGAATGGGTCAGCTGGGGTCTGTCAACAGAACTGGCGGTTATTTCCAATTTTATCTGGAACAATTTATGGACTTTTAAAGAGGTAAAAATTAAAGGAGCTAAAAATGTTGCGAAAAAGTTTATTCAGTTTAACGGGACCTCAATTGGTGCATTGTTAATTCAAACAGTCGTCGGCACTTTGGGAGTGAAGATTTTTGGGCCCAACTATCGCCAAATTTTGTTACCGTTCATTATTGTCTTTTTGATTATTCCTTACAACTATACGATGTATAATATCTTTATTTGGAAAACCTGGAAAATCCCCTTCTTGTCTCGTTCTCCAAAAACCGCAGAGTAGAGATTTATTTTCTAATTAATTTTACAAGATCTTCGATGTAATCTTCTAAAATATCTGGATTGACTGCTTTAACAATATTGCTTGCCATACCAGTAACCATGATGTCTTTCGTGTTTTGGGATGTAAGGACAATAATCTTTTTGCCAATTCCAAAAGCAAATCCGACCTCGGCCCCTAAGTTAGGAGTGGGATTAATAAGAACAACCAGTAATATTTTTGAATCTTTGATATTGGATATATTTGTTTTGAATTTTTCTTGGGCGGTTTTAGTCTGGTCGGTATCTCTTTGTGGAAGATAACAAGAAATACCCCTAGATTCTAAAACCTTGCACAACTTGAGGTTGAAACGGAGATTCCATTGGTCATGTATTGTTGAAGTGATAAAAACGTCCTTCATTCTCTTTATAAATATGGTGTCCAGTCGGCGATGGGGGCGGTGTTATGAAGGATAAAGTTGATGGTGTAAAGATAGATTGGGATTAAGATAAAACAAAAGGCAATTTTAAATTCCTTTTTCTCCAAAAAAGGCGCAAAAGCAATTAAAGCAAAAGGTACAAGCGGGAGAGAGTAGCGGGATAAATCGCGATGGGCAACAAAGAGGGTGGCAAGAAAAAATATAAGGGCAAAACTGGCCAAATCGTAGAGTTTTTGTTTGAATAATAAAACTACTCCCAGGGCTCCGACAAGATAGACATAAATCATATCTTCAAGCCAGAAATCTCCCAGCCAATTTTTTCCTGTAATGAATGATTGAAAAGGTGGGAAAACCAGATGAAAATTATCCCCTGAATGGAAATAAGCGAGAAAATCACCGGTTTGAATTTTGTAAAACCAAAAAACAGGCAGAATTGATAAAGGAATTAAAAGAAGCGGCCAGGCTTGATAGATAAATTTTTTAGTTCTAAAAAATTTAGATATAAGAAATAAGCAATAAGCGATAAAAAGTAAAGCCCCGGGGGTTTTAGTGATTTGGGCTAAAGCGCCGAAAATTCCCGCCAAGAAAAAGTCAAAAGTGACGCTTTTAAAGGGCGAGAGAAGATTATTTTCTTTCTTATCAAGGGCGCTTTTGAAAAAATAAAATGAGGCCAGGAGGGCGGCGATGAATAATGGCTCTGGACTACCGACACTGCGGACCACCAGCCATCTGGCGGGCAAGAAAAGGAAAATGATGGCTAGCCATAAGGGCTTGGTGGTAAGATTGAATTTTTTAAGAAGAAGATAGAAGAAAAAAGCAGCAAAAATAGTTGAAAACAAGGTAACTAGGAGCATCGCCCAGGTTCCGGATAGAAAAGAATCAAAAAGTTTGATTAAAAGAGGATAAGCGGGAAGATGAGCAGGATAGTACTCGAGAGGAATTGGCAGAGAAAAGGTTGAAGCGATTTGTGCCTTATCATAAAGAGTTTTAGCAATAATAATGTAATTTGGACCGTCATAATTGGCAAAAACCGTCAGCATCCCTTTACCCAGACCAAAGGCGAAAGGCAGCCAGACAAGAAGGGTGGAAAAGATGGTTACGATGGCTAAAACGGCTAAGTCTTTCCCTAGCTTCATAACCTTATTTTAGCACAAAATATGGTATAATTTTTAAGATGGTCAAACTTGCCGAGCTTTCTGTTTTTTTCCCCGCTTACAACGAAGAAGCTAATATCGCTAAAACGGTTCAAGATGCACTCGCGATTTTGCCCGAAGTAGCCTCAAAATACGAGATTATTATTGTGGATGACGGTTCGACCGATAAAACAGGAGAGATTGCAAAAGAATTAGCCAGAGAGAATGAATTTGTCAAGGTTATCCATCACTCTCCCAATCAAGGTTATGGAGCCAGCCTCAAATCAGGTTTTTATAATAGTCAATATCCTTGGATTGCTTTTACCGACTCCGATGGACAATTTGATTTTTCCGAGATTAGTAAATTTATAGAGAAATCACAAGAGGCAGAAGTAATTGTTGGTTATCGTCTTGATAGAAAAGACTCATATCTTCGCAAATTATTTGGTTGGGGTTGGACGAAATTGGCCAATTTGCTCTTGGGGATTAATGTTCGTGATGTTGATTGTGGTTTTAAACTGATTCGCAAGGAAGTCATAGAAAAAATTCCCCCTTTGGAATCAGTCAGAGGAGGGATGATTTCTCCTGAGCTTTTAGCCAAAGCCCGGAAAGCCGGTTTTAAAATTGCCCAAGTTGGTGTCCATCATTATCCTAGGAAAGTTGGACAGCAATCAGGCGCAAATTTTAAAGTGATTTTAAATTCTTTTGTTGATCTTTTGAGACTTTGGGAAAAAATTAAATGATTGACTGGATTAAAAAGAATAAATTTGAATTTGCTCTTTTGATAGTTATTCTCCTGTCGGGAATTTTTTTGCGTTTCTGGCAAATTCAGGGACATGCGACTTTTTTGGGTGATGAAGGTCGGGATGCTCTGATAGTGAAAAGGATGATTGTTGACCACAAGTTTACTCTTCTTGGTCCAACCGCCAGTTTTGGCAATCTTTATTTGGGTCCGATTTATTACTATTTTATGGTTATTCCTCTTTGGTTGACAGGGTTAGACCCTGTCGGGCCGGCGATGATGGTCGCTACCTTTGGCGTCTTGGCGATTTTTTTGGTATGGAAGATGGCTCGTGATTTTTTCGGCAAAGTCGCTGCTATTGTAGCCGCCAGCTTGTACGCAGTTTCGCCGGTGATTATCACCCACACGCGCTCTTCCTGGAATCCAAACCCCATGCCGTTTTTCTCACTTTTGGCGATTTACGGCCTCTTTCGGACCATCCGCGACAGGAATGGTAAATGGCTGGTTTTAGTGGGCGCCAGCCTAGGCGTTGCTCTTCAACTGCATTATATTGCCTTTGTTTTGCTGGCTATAAGTTTTCTTATTTTTCTTCTTTTAAGGGTTAAATTGGCTTGGAAGTGGTATCTTCTGGGAATAGGCTCA
>Ga0299915_10000193_pt1 | contig 47199 bp, 38 predicted proteins | sample RVTome_13_FD_200263 | JGI IMG/M metagenome (GOLD analysis project Ga0299915, IMG submission 200263) | Soil microbial communities from uranium-contaminated site in the Upper Colorado River Basin, Wyoming, United States - RVT92D227 (version 2) ...
GGGTTTTCAGATCTTGGGCGAGGGCGTAGCAAAACTTCTCCCAGTCCCGATAGTCATTGGGGAAGGAGTTCCAGTGGCCGCTGCCGGCCCAGGGGGCGGCGTAACAGATGTAGGGGTGGAGTTTGATGCCATATTGGGCGGCGAGGTTGGCGAACTGGTGGAGCCAGGCGAAATCATACTGGCCCGGCGCGGGCTCGTAATCATCCCAGCCGAAGGAGACGCGCATCTCGTCAATTTCAAGTTGGTTCAACAACTGGAAATCGAGGGCGATGCCTTTCAGGTCCTGGTTCTTGTCATAGTCCTCGCAGACCCCGAAGGTGAGGATCTTGGGGCTTTGCTGCCCGGCCCACGAGGTCGAGCAGGAAAGCAAGAAGATGAAGCAGGCTGCAAGGCAAAAAAGTGCTCTGGCAAGGATAGTTCTCATCGCTCTTTGCTCCAACTCTCTCCGGCCCACTGGCACACGGGCCGTTGTGAAATAGACTCTCTTGGCGAGGCTTATCGGGCAGTTGCTGCGGAAAAGCGTCTCAGCCGCAAAGAGTTTAGCACAACCGAGAGAGAACTGAAAGCCATGGCGGCGGCGGCGATCATGGGATTGAGGGTCAGGTGGAAGGCGGGATAGAGGAGGCCGGCGGCGACGGGGATGGCGACGAGGTTATAGAAAAAGGCCCAAAAGAGGTTTTGGCGGATGATTTGCAGGGTTCGCCGGCCCAGGGAGATGGCGGAGATAACCGCGGTGAGGTCGCTGCCGATGAGGGTGATGGCTCCGGCTTCCATGGCCACATCGGTTCCGGAGCCGAGGGCGATTCCCAGGTCGGCCTGCATGAGGGCGGGGGCGTCATTGATTCCATCTCCCACCATGGCGACTTTCTTGCCCTGCTGTTGAAGGCTCTTGACGGCGGAGGCTTTGTCTGCGGGCAGGACCTCGGCCAGGACTTCGGCGATGCCGGCCTCTCCGGCGATGGCGCGGGCGGTCTTCCAGTTATCACCCGTGATGAGGGCCGCCTCCAGCCCTGATCTGCGCAGGCCTTCAACAACCTCCCGGGCCTCGGGCTTGAGGGTATCGGCGAGGGTGATGAGGCCGATTATCTTGCCCGCGGCAGCGATGAGGGCGACGCTCTTTCCCTCTTCGGAAAAGCCGCGAATCTGCTCTTCGAATCTCTCCGGGGAAAGGTTGCGTTCGGCAAAGAGCCGGGGCGCGCCCACGAGGATTTCTCGGCCCTCTATTTGAGCAATGACGCCATTGCCGGCGAGGGCCTGGAATTCCTCTGTGCGGGGGAGAGTGAGGCCCTTTTCCCGGGCGAAATCGGCTATCGCCTCTCCCAGGGGATGTTCAGAGAAGGCTTCGGCGGCGGCGGCGAGGCGGAGTATCTCTATTTCGCCGAGGCGGGTTTCGGCCGATTCCGCGAGGGGGATGACGTCTGTGACAACTGGTTTTCCCTGGGTGAGGGTTCCGGTCTTGTCGAAGAGCACAGTGTTGATGCGGCCGACGGCTTCAAGGGCTTCGGCGGAGCGGAAGAGGACGCCCATCTCTGCGCCTTTTCCGGCGCCTACCAAGATGGCCATAGGAGTCGCCAGCCCCATGGCACAGGGGCAGGAGATGATGAGGACGGAGACGGCGCTGATGAGAGCGAAGCGGAAGGCCGGGGCGGGCCCCCAGGTCATCCAGAGCGCGAAGGTAAGCGCGGCAATAATCAAAACAATGGGGACGAAGATTCCGGCCACCTTATCGGCGAGCCGCTGAATCGGGGCTTTGGAGGCCTGGGCTTCTTCCACGAGGCGGACGATTTGGGCGAGGAGGGTCTGAGCGCCGACGCGGGTGGCGCGCATCTTGAAGGCGCCGGCCTGGTTGAGGGTGGCGCCGATGACTTCGTCTCCGGGGCCTTTTTCTACGGGCAGGCTCTCTCCAGTGACCATCGCCTCATTGAGGCTGGAGCGGCCGGCGATGATTTTCCCGTCAACGGGAACCTTTTCTCCCGGGCGGACAAGGAGAATATCTCCGGGAAGCACCTCTTCGAGGGGCAGTTCGCTCTGTTGGTCGTCTCGGAGTACAGTTGCTGTGGCGGGGCGGAGATTTAGGAGGCGGCTGATGGCGGCGGAGCCGCGGCCTTTGGCCAGGGCTTCCAGATAGCGGCCCAAGAGGATGAGGGCGATGATGGCTGCCGCGGTATCGAAATGGAGGCCGGCCTCTCTGGCCACAAAAGGATAGAAAGTGGCGAAGAGGCTGTAAAAGTAAGCGGCTGAGGTGCCGGTGGCGATGAGGGTATTCATGTCCGCGCCGGCGTGCCGGAGGGTCTGCCAGGCGCCCGCATAGAAGAGGCCTCCGGCCCAGAACTGCACCGGCGTGCAAAGAACGAGGGAGACGAAGGCGATGGTCTGCGGAGAGAGCCCAAGAGGCAGATGGGGAAGAAGCATGAGAACAAGGGTGACGCCGAGGGCGAGGATGAGACGTCGGCGAAGTTGGAGCAGTTCTTCTTTGGATTCAACCGGCGCCGCGGGAAAGGCGGATTCGAGTCGGGGTTCGCCGGCGCGATAGCCGGATTGGGAGACGGCTGCTTTCAGTTCGGCGGGCCCTACGGTCTGGGGATTGAACTCCACCCTGGCCTGCTGGGAGGCAAGGTTCACGGAGGCGCTGACTACGCCGGCGAGAGAGGTAAGGCCTTTCTCCACTCGCGAGACACAGGAGGCGCAGTGCATTCCGGAGATGGGAAGGTAACATACGGCGCTTTTCTCGTCGCGGCCGGCTCTTTCGGGCAGGCTCTCTGGCGCGTGAGCCATCTTGTCTCGCTCCTTTCAGCCTCAAGGCGAAGATAGGGGTCAGCAGGATTGCATCATCGGCGGGAGGCCTGAAGCGACTGATTGGAGCGGCTGATATTGGCGGCGAGTTGCCGGCTGGCGCGCAGGGCGGCCTGGCCTATGGTCATATCGAGATATAACCTGGATTCATCAATAGGAAGAAAGACTTTATCGGCAAAGTGCTCTTTGATATCTCCCAGGGGAGTCTGGGCGGCCGTGGAGGCCTCGGTCAAAGCGGCGGAGAGGGCGATGGTGGCGCGGCTGTCGGCGCCAAAGTCTCCGATGGGGCCGGCGACTTCAGCCTCCATCTGATGAACTGTGACAACGAGGAGATAGTCGGCGCGGTCCTTTTTCTGCAAATCTGAGAGTTTGGGCTCTCGCTCGCCGCCGGCCCTCTCCTCTCCCCTGACATCATACTTGCCGGCAAGTTCAATTTCCCGGGAAAGGAGGCGGCGGAAATCCTCTCTCCAGTTGTTCTCCCAGCGAGTACCGGCCTCCCCCACTACCCTTATTGCCAGGCCGGGGCGGTTTTTCAGTTCCTCTTTGGAAAGGGCGGGCGGCTTCCAATTCGGATGGGCGGCCTTGTCAACTGTGCGCCAGGGCTTGGGCTGATTTTCCTCTTTGCCCAGGGCTCCCAGACGTTCTTCCCGGCTGGAGAGAAGCGGGTGGGTGGCGAAGATAGTGCCAAAGACGGGGTCCTTCTTGTCCTCGCCCAGTTTGCTGAGCGCGGTAACGGCGCGTCTGGCGTCGAAGCCGGCCTCTCTCGACAGCGTATAGCCGCCGAGGTCGGCTTCTCTTTCCAGTTTGCGGCTGTATTTGGTGAAAAAGGCGTTGGCGCCGACATCGGCGACGGTTCCCCAGGAGCGCTTCGCCTTCGTAGCGGTGATTATGACTCCGGCGAGGATGTCATAGAGTTGGGCCTGTCTTGCCCTTTTCAATTTCTGCTCGAAATGACTCTTATCAATATGGGTCATCTCGTGGGCGACGACAAAGGCGAGTTCATCGCCGTCGAGCATTTCATAATAGCGGCGGGTAATGAAGACAAAGCCTCCGGGGAGGGCGAAGGCGTTAAGTTCCTTTTTATCCTCGAGCACCCAGAATTGCCAGGGGAGCTCTTTGCGGACGACTTTCTCTTTGAGGGCTTCTCCCACTTGGGTAAGGACGGGTTCGCGGACGAAGCCGGTGGGGCGCAAATCGGCCAGCGCCTGGCGGCCGAGTTTTATCTCATCGCTCTGGCTCATCGCCAAGACCGCGGAGGGGAGCAAGAGCACTGCGAGAAAAAGGACGAAGGCACGCACGGCGCACTTCATATTCGACTCCACAAAGAAGATTCTACCCCATCGCTGAGGCTGTTTCTGGAATGATTCTGCGCAAAGACGGCATTCCCGGGGCGGCTTCTCCTGCGCCGGTTGAAATGCGGACGACGGCCCCATTATAACCCGCGGGGGAGGAAATGGAAACCGCGCCTCAATTATCTCTTGCCGCCCAGAGTCTTGCAGGAAGGCGGGCGGGCCGGGAGAATTCATTCTTCTTGAAAGGTGAGGATCATGAGATTTGCAATTATCGGGGGAAGCGGGTTTTGCGAGTCCGGCCAAGAGCTCCTTCAGACCAGGAAGGTTTCCACGCCCTATGGAGAGGCGGAGGTGGGAATCCTCAAGGCGGGAGAAGAGGAAGTCGCCTTTGTGGCGCGGCATGGGAAAGGGCATACGATTGCCCCCCATCGGGTCAACTACCGCGCGAATATCGCCGCTCTGAAGAGCCTGGGGGTGAGCAATATACTCGCCTCTGCGACTGCGGGCTCGTTGAATCCCAACCTGATGCCTGGGGAACTCGTCCTGGTGACACAGTTTTTGGATTTCACCTGGGGGAGAGAGAGCACGTTTTGCGCGGAGGGGGAAGTCAAGCATGTTGATCTAACCGTGCCCTACTGTCCCGCCTTGCGCCATAATCTGATGCTCTGCGCGTTGAGCAAGGAACTCGTCATCCATCCTGAGGCGACCTATGTCTGCACCCAGGGGCCGCGCTTTGAGACTCCGGCGGAGATCGAGATGTTCCGGCAGTTGGGAGGGGATTTGGTGGGAATGACTGGTGTGCCGGAGGTTGTATTGGCGAGGGAGGCGGAAATTTGCTATGCGGCGGCGGCGCTGACCACGAACTGGGCGGCCGGGATAGCGGAGAAGCCGCTTTCCCACGAGGAGTTCTCCGCTTTCACGAAGGAGAAGATCGGAGTGATGAGAGAACTCTTCCTCGCAGTGATTGGCGAATACAAAGAAACAGAATGCCCATGCTGCCGGCCGGCGAAAAAAGAATAGGAGAATCCGAAGATTCTCTCTTTCGGGCGGAGGCGGCGGCGCGCTGGATTGCTCTCTCCCGATTGCCAAAGATGAGCCCCGCGCGGCTTGGCGGAGTTTTCCGCAGGTTCGGTTCTTCGGAGGCGGCCTTCTCGGCCTGGGCCGGGCAATTCTCCCAGGCCGCCTCCAACAGGGAACTTGAAAGCCTCCTTCGCCAACTCGGGGAATTCTCCGCGCAAGGCATTCAGGCGGTCCCGATTGAGTCTGCGCTCTATCCGCGGGGGTTGTTGGATTTGCGCACTCCGCCGGTGGTTCTCTTTGTCTCCGGTGAATTGCAGCCGGGCGATGCGCGGGCGATTGCGATTGTGGGGACCCGCACTCCTTCGGCGAAAGGGCTTCAAGCGGCGAGAGAGGTCGCCCGGCGCGCCGCGGCGGCGGGCTTTTGCGTGGTGAGCGGTTTGGCGAGAGGGATTGACACTGCGGCCCACCGGAGCGCGCTGCTGGCGACCGGAAGGACAATTGCGATAGTTGGCAATGGATTACTCAACACCTATCCGCCGGAGAATCGAATCTTGGCGGCGAGAATCCGGCGGCGGGGGGTAGTGATAAGCGAACTTTGGCCGGAGGAACAAGTTTGCCGGCGGAATTTGCTGGCGCGGGACCGGCTGCAGGCGGCGATGTCGCTGGCGGTGGTGGTGGTGCAGAGCCATCTCGGCTGCGGTTCGCTGACGACGGCGAGGTATGCGATTTCCTGCCGGAGGCCGCTCTTTGTCCTTCGGTGGGAGGAAGAACCCTTTTCGATCGGGCTGGCGCGGCTGCGGCAGATTGGGGCGAACGTGATTGATTTGGACGACCTGGATGAAGTCTTCCGGGCGGCGGAGGCAGGAGGGCCGGAGGGGCTTTTCTCCCTCCCTTCCGAATGAGATTGCTCTGACGACAGGGACGGGCCAGGAGGCGGCAGGAAACGAACGCCGACTGAGCGAATTGGGGGATAGTAGAGGGAGAGGACAATGGCTGAAACGAGCAAAGGCAAGAGGCGCACCTCGCGCCTTTATTGGGGGCAGACCGGAAGGGAGAGGACCATGGCGGAAATGAGCAAAGGCAAGAGCCCTTTCTACCCCGGACAGCCGGTGCCGGTTGAACTCTTCGTGGGGCGTAAGGCGGAGATAGAGCGGATTCTGACCCGGGGCGTGGCGCAAGTGACCAGGGGAAAACCCGTTGCGATATTTACGCGGGGCGAATACGGGATAGGCAAGAGCTCCATTGCAGGCTTCGTTCAATCGCTTGCCGAGAGGGAGGAATACGGTCTTCACGGCATCTATGCTACACTTGGAGGTAGCCACGATCTGAATGACATGGCCGCGGCTATCTTGGAAGCAACTCTGCGTTCCGGCGCGCTTGATCCGAGGCGAGTAGAAAAACTCAGGAACTTGCTCGCTAAGTATGTTGGTCCTCAGCAACTATTTGGGATTAGGGTGGATCTTACGGCGCTGAGACAGGACGCGCCGAATTTCTCCACACCATTCGGTATGCTTTCTTTTCTCAGCGAGACGAGAGCGCGATTGAAGGAGACGGGTGTAAAAGGCATTTTCCTCGTTCTCGACGAGATCAATGGAATGACTTCGGACCCACAGTTCGCCAATTTCATCAAGGGGCTCGTAGATTCCAATGCCATGTCAAAAGAGCCTCTGCCTTTGTTACTCATGCTCTGCGGTGTCGAAGAAAGACGAAGAGAAATGATTCAGAAGCACCAGCCTGTAGAGCGCATCTTCGACGTGGTAGAGATTGGTGCGATGACAGAAGCCGAGATGAAAGACTTCTTCAACCGTGCCTTTGAATCGGTGCAGATGAAGGTGGAAGACAGTGCGATGTTCTATCTAACGCATTATTCTGCGGGATTCCCAAAGATTATGCACCTAATTGGTGACGCGGCCTATTGGCTCGACAAGGACGGACTTGTTGATGAGGAAGATGCGATCAACGCCGTGCGTGTGGCTGCAGGCGAGGTCGGCAGTAAATACGTTGACCAACAGATCTACAGTGTTATAAGCAAAGATTATCGTTCTATTCTGAGGAAAATAGCCGGGATTGGATGGGAAAAGGGATTTGGGGAGCCATTTCATAAGGCGGAAATCACGAAAGTGTTGACCGAGTCGGAGCACCGAAAGTTCAACAACTTTCTTCGAAGAATGGAGACACTCAGGGTCATCCGACACGGTGAAGAACGAGGAGAATACGTTTTCACTATGCGAATGGTGGAACTGTATATCTGGATGGACAGTATTCGCCAAAGAAAAGAGGACGTTGAATCCTCTACATAGGGCCGCTGTCCTCCTCCTGCGAGCAAACTGCGAGAATCCTCCCCTTGTTGATGGCTGCAAGAATGTCCGTACTACTGGCCATAGAAACTTCGTGTGATGAGACTGGGGCGGCGCTTTTGGAGGAGCGCGAGGGGCGGCCGCGCCTGCTTTCCAATGTGGTGGCTACCCAGCATGAGTTTCATGCCCGCTTCGGGGGGATCGTGCCGGAGATTGCCGCGCGGCGGCAGGTGGAGGTGCTGGAGGCGGTAATTGCGGAGGCGCTGGAGAGGGCGGGCAAGGGCTTTGCTGATTTGAGCGCGGTGGCGGTAGTGAACGGGCCTGGGCTTATCGGCTCTCTGGTGGTGGGGGTCTCGGCGGCGAAGGCGATTGCGCTGGCGCGGAAGATTCCCCTGGTGGGAGTGAACCATCTGGAGGCCCATCTCTATTCCAACTTCCTGCCGGAGGCGGGCGAAGAGCCGAAGTTCCCGCTGCTGGCCTTGATTGCCTCCGGAGGACATGCCCATCTTGTATTGATGAGCGGACACGGGCGCTTTGAAGTCGTGGGGAGGACGCGGGACGATGCCGCGGGAGAGGCCTTTGACAAGGCGGGCAAATTGCTCGGCCTGGAATATCCGGGAGGGCCGGCCCTGGCGGCACTGGGGGATACTGGCAATGACAGGAGATTCGAGTTTCCGGTGGCGGAGATAGAGCCTGCCCGACCGATGGCAGGCAGGCCTGCCAAAGCGCCGAAGCGGGCGTGGGATTTTTCTTTCAGCGGGACGAAGACGGCTCTGGCGCGTCTTGTCCGTGAAATTGCTGCGGAGCAGTTGGAAAAAGACAAGGCGGACTTGGCGGCGGGTTTTCAGCGGGCGGTGGTGAGGGCGCTGGTGGAGACGACGCTGCGGGCGGCGGAGGAACTGGAGGTTGAGTCATTGGCAGTAGCGGGAGGAGTGGCGTGCAATCTGCGGCTGAGGAATGAACTGCGGCAGCGGACGCAAGCGCTGGGGCTGAGCCTGCATATTCCGCCGGCCTGGCTGTGCACGGACAATGCGGCGATGGTGGCGAGCGCAGGGTACTACAAGAGTAGATGGCAGGTCGCCGCGGCGACCTGCCCAACGACACAGGCGGCTTCGCCTGCGGGGCTGGACTTGGATTGCTATGCTTCGCTGGCGCTGGTGAACTGGGGAACAGGGGAATAGGCGCAGGTATGGCTGCCTCAGGCAACCATATTCTGCGACTACCAAGTGCATAACGCCTTGGGCGGGCATATCATGCCCGCTCTCCATGAGCTCCGCGATCTCTGCGTCTCCCCTGCGGTGAATGCCTTTCCTCTCAACTCACAACTCTCTACTATCCCCCGCCTGAGGCGCGAAGGAGGCAAAGAAAAAAGATGTCCCGCCATGACCCTCTGGTCACGGCGGGACGGGTCCGCCCTTGACAAAGGAAGGCCGCAAAATCCTCTGTCATATAAATTATTCCACGCTTGAGAGGTCATTTGGAGAGAAATTTCTTATTCCATATTTGCTCTCCCGATGACAATGAAAACTGCGGATGATTCGGCAAATTCCTTCCGACCTCCTGCGGACCGAGGGCGCCGCGCGCTACAGGTCCTCCAATCATTCCCGTGCGCGAAAGGAGAAGAAAGGTTCGCGCGGGGCAACTGGAAAGAAGGGTAGCCAAGAACGGGGGCAGGACACAAGGTCCTGCCCAACGGGTCCTCCCAAACGGGACAAGTCGCCTTCGTCCGCCAGTTGGCGCGGCGGACTTCGGCGACCGAGGGCTCGTTGCCCAACGGGAGGGATGAGTTTGGCGCGGGCTTCAGCGCATGTGGAGGAGGCTGAGGAAGTCCTCCGGATTGCTGGAGGCCTGGGCGGCGACTTCGGGAGCAACGAGGCCCTTGACTACAAGGGTCTTCAAGGCCTGGTCGAGAGTTTGCATGCCGAACTGGGCGCCGGACTGCTGGACCGACGGCAGTTGGTGGCTCTTTCCCTCACGGATGAGGTTGCGCACCGCAGAGGTGGCGATGAGTATCTCCTGGATGCAGACGCGCCCTTTTCCATCCAGACGAGTAAGCAGCGTCTGGCAGACGATTCCCTCGAGTACCGAAGCGAGTTGGAGTCTCACCTGGTTCTGCTGGTGAGGAGGGAAGACGTCAACGATGCGGTCCACGCTCTGGGCGGCGCTGGTGGTGTGCAAAGTGGCGAAGACGAGGTGGCCGGTTTCCGCCGCGGTGACGGCCGAGGCGATGGTCTCCAGGTCTCTCATCTCTCCGATGAGTATGACATCGGGGTCCTGGCGGAGGACGTGTTTGAGGGCATTTGTGAAAGAGTGGGTATCGGAACCCACTTCCCGCTGAATGACGATGCTGAGTTTATTCTTGTGGAGGAATTCGATAGGGTCTTCGATGGTGATAATGTGGCAGCGGCGAGCGGCATTTATCTCTCTCACCATAGCGGCGAGGGTGGTGGACTTGCCGGAGCCGGTGGGGCCGGTGACGAGGACGAGGCCTCTGGGTTTGTAGCAGAGGCTCTTGAGGATGGGAGGCATCTCCAGTTCGTCCAGCGAAGGAGGCTCTATGGGGACGCGCCGGAAGGCTGCGCCGATGGAGCCGCGCTGGTAATGGAGGTTGACGCGGAAGCGAGAGAGGCCGGGGACGCTGTAGGCGAAGTCCAGCTCATGGTTCTGCTCGAAGGTGCTGATATGATAATCGGTCAGGATGGCGAAGACGAGTTGCTGGGCTCGGGTAGGGGTGAGGATCTCATAATCGAGGGGAATGAGTTCACCGTCTACCCTGAACACGGGGGGAGAGCCGACACTGAGGTGGAGGTCGGAGCCTTCCCGCTCCATGAGCATCGCAAGGAGATCATCCACATGGAGGATCTCCTTTGACTCCGCCGGCTGGCCCGATTTCCGGGTGGATTTCTCGTCTTCCATGAGGCTGTAGAATCTATTTACCGCGGCCTGAATCTCGCGGTCGCTGGCGAGGAGAGGTTCGGGCTCCATGCCGGTCTGGGCTTTGACGGCGGCGAGGGTGTCAATGTCATTCGGGTCGGGCATGGCCACGGCGATGCGCTGGCCTGCCCGCCATAGGGCGAGGACGGAGAGGTCGGTGGCCATGCGGCGAGGAATCATCGCCACAGTGGCGAGATCCACCAGACAAGAAGAGAGGTCAATCGCCTGGTGCGTGCCCGGGGGTTTCTCCCGGGTGGAAACGATCTCTTCCTGGAGCCCGCCTGAGGCGGGCTTTTTCGATATCTCGGTCATGACAGTATCACCTCATCTCTCCTGATTCTGATTGGCGGGCGAGGGATGAGTAGGCTTCTTCGGGAAAGGCGACGCCCTCTTCCTCGAGCAAAGTGGTAAAGGCTTCGACCAGGGCCGGGTCGAATTTTCGGCCGCTGTCCAGGCGAATTTCGGTGAGCGCCTCACGGGGGGCGAGGCCGCCGGAATAGGGTCTTTCGGAAAGGATGGCGTCATAGGAATCGGCGATATGGAGGATGCGGGCCAGGAGAGGGATCTGCTCTCCGGCGAGGCCGTCCGGGTAGCCTTTGCCATCCCAGCGCTCGTGGTGGCTGCGAACCATCTCCAGGGCGCGCGGGTCGGGGCGGAGGGGGCGGAGAATCTTTTCCCCGATGAGCGGGTGCTGTTCGCAGGCCTTTCTTTCTTGCCCGGAGAGGCTGCCGACCTTGAGAAGGATCTCGTCCGGGATGCCGACCTTGCCCAGGTCATGGAGAGGAGCGAACTCTTCCAGGAGAAGGATCTCCTCTTCCGGGAGGCCCAGGTTTTCCGCCAGGCGGAGGGCGAGATTGCTCACGCGTTGGGCGTGAGAGGTCGTGTAATTATCCCTGGCGCCGAGGAGTTGAATTAGAGTTCTCAGGGTGGAGAGATAACTCTCCTTGAGTTCTTCGTGGAGCCTGGCGTTCTCGAGGGCCTTGGCGGTCATGTTGGCGGAGGTGATGAGCAGGCTCATCTCCTCTGGAGAGAAGTCGGGCTGGCCCGGGGCGCGGGAGGCGGAGAGGGTCCCCACCGTGGCCTCATTGACCTGCAGCGGGGCTGAGATGGCCGGCCCGGAGGGATGGAAATCGGAGAGGAGAATCTCCTTTTCTCCCTTGCGGAGTATCCACTCGGAGCCGCGGATTTTGAACTCCAGCCAGCCGCGCTGAAGATGGAGGAAGGTGAGGGAGTATTCCTCCGCTTGGAGTTGTTTGGCGAGGCCTTCGACGCCGACGCGGCAGATCGCCTCCGGCTCGAGGGTGCCGACGAGTTCCGCGCTGGCGGAACAGAGGGAGTGGAGTTGGCGAATCCGCTCATTGAGCCGGCTCATCGCTTCTCTGAGGTCGGCGAGGAGCCTCTGGTTGAGGAGGCGCTGTTCGCGTTCCCGGGTGGCGATATAGAAGACGGAGCAGAGCAAGATTGCGCCCAGGCCGCCAAAAAGGACCTTCTCCTCGTAGGAGCGAGGAGAGAAATCCGTGGCCCCGCCCAGGAAAGTGGCGAGGAATTGCCAGGCCGCGAGAACGAAAAGGCAAAGAATGGCAATCCAGGTTATTTCCTTACGTTTTACGTCGGCATCTACCGGATCTCGGAATAAGCCCATTTCCACCTCTCCTCCGTGAGTCTCATCCTCCCACGCGTTCCCAGGAGACCTTCGCCCACTGAGATTTTCCCATTCCCGGCAAAGGCAGGCCGGCCCAGACATCGGAATAGGTGACTTTCATGGCGCCATTGGTAACCACGGCATCGGCCACCACCGCGCCCACAATCTCCACGCTTCCGTTGATGGTGACGCTGCCGTCATCCACCACGCTGTGGGAATAGATCAGCCCCTCCACCTTGCTGTTGCCGGCGACCTTCACATATTTGGGGCTCATGAGCACCAGCCCGTCGTTCGCCGGCTGATTGGCGAGAACATTTCCGGTCACCTGGATGGAGCCGGTGGCGACGATGACGGCGCTGCCGGAATAGTTGCCGCTGATCTTGACGTTTCCATCAACGAAGATCACCCCGCTGAGGTTGTTCATGTTGCCGGAGTTGAAGGTTGGGTTGCCGTTGATGACCTGGGTGGCGATGGAGCGATAGTACTCCAGGTCAATCACCGGCATGGGCAGCGGAGCAATATTCTCAAAGACATTTTGCGCGGGCACCTGCGGAGGTATCCAGTTGGTCTCTCCGCTGGAATAGATGTGGCCCGTGGGCGACATATCATAGGAGGTGCCGCGGAAGGTAATGTCACCATTGGCGTAGATATCGCCTCCCTCGCCTTCGGCATCGGCGAAGATGTTGCCGGCGCCGTTGAGGGTGAGCGGGCTGTCGGAGAAGATGGCGCCGCGGAAGACGCGATCCACGGTGTCCTGATCCAGATAGAGCGCGGCCATGCGGACGCGGGCGTGTTGACGGGTTCGGGTTGTGCCGGTTGAGTCAATCAGGACGAGGTCGGGAATCCCCTGGTGGTTTGCATAAACGGTATAGGCGATGCTTCCGTCTGCGGCGGAAAAGGTATCCTGATATTGCCCTGCGCCGGCAAGCGTTTGCTGGATGTTGTCATAGTTTTCATAGAGTTTGACCAGGGCCATATCTACTCCGGCCTCGGCGAGATCGAGGGCCTCATAGGAGCGCTCCTGCTTGCTGGCGGAGGCGAGATTGTTGACCGCTTCCCGCATGAAGGCCGCGCCCAAGATCAGCAGCACCGTCAGGCTGACGATGGCAATGATGAAGACCGAACCTTTTTCTTTACTTCTCATCTCACCAACTCCCTCGCGAGCCTCTTTCGGCGGGGGATGGCACCCCCGCCCTACAGGACTTCGCACCTCTGGGCGGAGCAAGTGTCAACTCTGAAATCGTCTAACGATTGCGCAAGGCGGTCTCGCCCACCAGTGTTGAGGTGGCCTTTTTGCCGGATTCTTCCGCCTGGACGGTGACGGTGGATTCCACAGATTTGAGGCGGAAGATGTCGGGCCAATAGATGAAGATAGGCTTGGGTGAGCCCGCGCCCCCGGGGGGATTGTCGAGGAGGCCGGTGATGACGACCTCGCGGTGAAGTTCGGTCCCGTCCGGGGCCGTGACCACTCTCCACAGCCGCTCTCCGGTGAGGGAGGGAGCGCCGGAGGCATTGCCGCGGAAGTAGTTGACTTTGTCCCCCGCGGCGAGATAGGGCCGCCCGTCGCCCCCGATGGAGACGGTATTGAAATAGGTGCGCTCGGTGGCGTCATAGGCTCTTGCGGGCAACTGCAAAGTGATGCCATAGCCATCATAGGGGGCGGGGAAGGGAGTGAGGCTCATCGCCTCCCGGATATCGGGGGCCATTCTCCTCAGGGCCATCAAGGTGAGGCTTTGGGCGCGGCTTTCGGAAACGCCCCGCCTCCAGGTCTGTCCGCAGGAGAAGTAGATCGCCAACACCGCCCCCATGAGGCCGGCGAGGATGACGACCACGACCATCACCTCGACCAAGGTGAAGCCGGACAAAGCCGAAGCTCGCCGAGGCCGGCGCGGGCGTAGTTTGTATCCGGACCTTGCGCTCTTGACTCTCAACCCTGTACCCTCAACTCTCAACTCCGAACCCCCAAACCGCGGCTAGGGATGATTTGCCAGCATGGACTGAAAGGCGACGTTTCCCGGAGTGGTGGAACCGCCCTGCCAGGAAACGGAGATGGTGACGCCCTTCAAATTGGGATAAAGCCCCTCGGGGCCGACATAGTGGCGGATTTCGATGTTCCCCTGGCTGCCAGGGAGTTCAGGCACGGCAAAGGCGATGCGGCCGGTGCGGTCAGGGTTTTGCTCCACTATGGTGTAGCCGCGGGAAGCCGGGAAGACCTCCGGGTCAACGATGGCGGAGGAGAAACCGCCGCTGCGGAGTTTCTCCATCTCCTGCTGCGCGCGCTCGGAGGCGGTGTTGAGGCGGCGGGCCTTGATGTTGGAAACGACCCCTCCGGTGAAGAGAATGGCGATGGCGGAGAGGCCGATGGCGAGGATGGCGATGACAATGAGCAGTTCGATGAGGCTGAAGCCGCGATATCGCATTTTGCTTGCCTCCTGGCGGAGAGACCCTCCCAAAAACGAAAAAAGGCACAACTTTTCTCAGCGCAGGGAGCGGGAGGTCGGAGGTGGGCGCACTTCCAACCTCCCGCTCCTCAGTCGGATTTGATTCGGTGAACCGAATCAACCTTACAAGCCGTCAGCTCCTTCGCCTGAGGCGAGGGAGAAAGCAGTCTTACCAGGCGCTATAAGCGGTTGAATCCAGCGCGGTCAAAGTCGAGGCACTGTGGACTTCACCGGTTGTCGCCGTGTAGGTCCAGTCCGCGGCGGTAGTGAACGGGTCAACCGGCAGGTTGCCGTCCGGAGTTCGCAGATAGGGGCCCTGATAGCCCGCGGAGTCGAGGTCAATGCCCGATCCACCTGTGCCGGTGGGGGCTGTAGTCGCCACCAACTGGTCGAGGCTGGCGGGATAGTCACCCAGGTCCGCCTCAAACTGCTGGACGGCATTGCGCAACTGATGCAGGTCGCCCTTGAGGGCGGCTTCCTTTGCTTTGCGGCCAGCACCGAGAAGTCTCGGGATTACGATCAACGCCAAGATGGCGATGACCACAATCACGATCAACATCTCGATCAGGGTAAAGCCGCGGTTGCCCTTCCGCAACATCCTACTCATGGTTCTTGGTTATCCTCCGTTTTCTCTCTTCCGGCACAAGCGCGGGCGGCACGATAGAGGCCTGAATCCCGCGCAGTGAGCCGATTTTTCCAACTTGGCGGTCAACTTCTCTGAAAACCGCTCTATTAAGTTTTTCCACGAAGCAGAGGTGGTTTTGAGATGAAGGGAAGGAATCCGGGCTGTGGGGGGAAAAGCGCGGAGGGACTCCAGGGATTGCTCCCGCCCCTAGGCTGGCAAAGGGGGGAGATTTGGAGGGGGGCGGAAGGGCCGAGAGAGCCGCCGGGGAGCGGGGGTTTAGGCGGCGGGGCCCTTTCTTTTCCTGCGGGAGGGGGGCTCCTTCTGGGCGGGCACGGCGCTGGCTCTGCAGACCTTGTTGCCGCCGCACTGCTGGGCGTAGAGAAGGGCCTGGAGGGCGCGCTTGTCGAGGGCGGACTCATCGTTGCCATCGCCGGGAAAGACCGCCAGCCCTATGCTTACGGTGAAGCCATTGGAGGGTTGCTCTCTCAATCTTTCCGCCACCACTTCCGCCTGCCGGCCGGTCTGGGGCAGAAGGAGGCCGAGCCTCCAGCGGCCCAGCCGGGCGATAACGTCCACCATGCGGATGCTCTTGCGGGTGCGCCGGGTGAGTTCCTCCATTACCCGGCTGACCTCCTGGTCAGCGAGGCGGTCAGCGCCGTCCGGCTCCAGGAAGAGAAGGGCGAACTGCTGCGGGTAGCGGCCGGCGCGCAAGACCTCGTGGTGAAGCGCCTGGCGAAAATAGGCTTCCGGCGCGGTGGCTGCGCTGGGATCGCCCTGGGCGGGTCTGGAAGAGAGGGAATAGAGGGCCAGGTCGCCCTTGCAATGGCGCTCGAAGAGGCCGGAGGGGGAGGTCTGCAAGGTGACCTTGGATTGGGCTTCGAAGGCCTGTCTCAGTTTGGTGAGGGCGCCGCGCAGCAGATAGGAGGCGTAGTTGACAGAGATGCCGAGTTTGCGGGCGATTTCGGTCTGGTTGAGGTCGAGGTAATAGAAGTGGTAGAGGACTTTCTGCTCCAGGGCTTTGAGGCGGGTCATGGTCTGCTGGAGAAAGAGACGGTCCTCCACTTCCAGGCCGACCTCTCCCGAGAGAGGCGCGAGCAGCCGATCCACCTCCAATTTGAAGTCGGCCTCATCGGTTTCCGCGCCGCGCGTGGTGTCCAAGGAGGCGACGCGGCTTCTTTGCTGGGCTTTCAGGGCCTCCCGGACCTGTCTTTCGCTGAGCTCAACGGCGGCGGCGATTTGGGCGAGGGTGGGAGGCCTTCCCATCTTGTGGGTTATCGCCTCTGCGGCGCGGGCGATGCGGGTGAGCCGCTCTTGAATCCAGGCGGGTTCGCGGATGAGTTTGCTCTTGTCTCGAAGATAATGGCGGATCTGGCCGTCTATGAGGTGGGTGGCATAGGTGGCGAACTGCACCCCGCGGTCGGGATCGAAGAGGTCAACCGCGTTTATGAGCCCCATTACTCCCTCGGAGACGAGGTCTTCGCCGGATTCTCCCAGGCCGGTGAACTTCCTGGCCACGGCCTGAACGAGGTAGAGGTGCTGACAGATTATCTTCTCCCGGGAAGCCGCGTCACCATTCTGCTTCCAGGCGAGGAAGAGTTTCTGCACCTCTTCCTTGTCTCCTCGCTCCTGGGAGCCCTTCCGCTCGGTCTGGGATGTGGACTGAGTCGTCATTCCTGCCCTCGCTGTTGTCTGGTTGGCTGCAGTCTTTTCAAGAATTCCACACTTAGCCGATAGAGCCTACTAGTTCATAGATGGGAGAGATGACGGAAACCGCGATCAAACCGACGATGACGCCCAATCCTACGATCATCACCGGCTCGATGAGGGAGGTAAGGGCCTTGAGGGTGGCGTCCACCTCCTTGTCATAGAAATCGGAGACTTTCAGCAACATCTGGTCGAGGCGTCCGGTCTCCTCGCCGACGGCGATCATCTGGATGACCATGACCGGGAAGACGCGGCTGGAGAAGAGGGGGGTGGAGATCTTCTCCCCTTCTTTGATGGAGGCGCGGGCGCGGTTGATGGTATCGGAGAGGACGCGGTTCCCGGCGGTCTCGGCAACGATCTCCAGGGCCCGCAAGACGGGCACGCCGCTGGTGATGAGGGTGCCGAAGGTGCGGGCGAATCTGGAGATACAGCCTTTCATGATCAGGTCGCCGAAGACGGGAAGGCGGAGTTTTATCCAGTCCACGGCGAGCGCTCCGCCGGGGGTGCGGGCATAGAGTTTGAAGGCGATGAGAAGGCCCAGCAGAGCCGCCAGGACGAAGAACCAGTAGTGGCGGCCGACATCGGAGACCCCCAGCAGGAGGCGTGTCGCCATGGGGAGTTTAAGCTGCATGGACTCGAAGATGACCTTGAATTTGGGCAGGACGACGAAGACAAGCCCCATCAGCATGAGGATAGAGAAGCTGAAGACGACTACCGGATAGGTCATGGCGGACTTGATCTTGCCGCGCACCTCCTGTTCTTTCTCCAGGAAGGAGGCGAGCCTGTCGAGCACCTGGTCGAGCATACCTCCCGTCTCCGCGGAACGCACCATGTTCACATAGAGGGGGGAGAAGACGCGGGTGTGTTTGGCGAGGGCGTCGGTGAGGCTGGCACCCCCGGCAACGTCATGTTTCACTGCTCCCACTACCTCTGCCAGTCTGGGATTGCGGCATTGCTGCTGGAGGATGTCCAGGCATTTAACCACACTCAGGCCGGCGTCAATCATGGTGGCGAACTGGCGGCTGAAGACGACCAGGTCCCGCAATTTGACCCGCTGGAATCGGCCCAGGAGGCCGGAGAGGTCGCTTTTTGCCGCGCCCGCTTGCCGCAGGCTGATAATGTGATAGCGAAGTTCGCCCAAGCGGCCCCGCACCAACTCCAGGCTGTCGGCTTCCAGCCGCCCGACGGTAACCCGGCCGGACGGATCCATTGCAGTATAACGATAGGTTGGCATATTGTCTACCTCCGATTGGGTTCAGAGTTAAGCGTTCAGCGTTAGGCGGTGAGAGTTGAACGTCTCAAGTTGCGGCTCTGAACCAAAGATTCGTTGCTCGACCTCCCTATAGCATTGCCAGCCAGCGGCGGAAGGAATCGGCGTCCACGGCGCGCGTCTGGGCCTCTTCCAGGGAGACCTGGCCGGACTGCACCAGCCTTGCCAAGTCGCGATCCATGGTCTGCATTCCCTCTTCCGCGCCGGTCTCTATGAGAGAGTAAATCTGATGGGTTTTCGCCTCCCGGACGAGATTGCGAACACCGGCGGTGGCGACCATTATCTCTACTGCGGGCACTCGTCCCGGCCGGCCATAGGCGGGGAGCAACTGCTGGGCCACGATCGCCTCAACCGTGCCGGCGAGCTGCACCCGGATTTGCTCCTGCTGGTGGGGGGGGAAGACATCAACGATGCGGTCAATGCTCTGGGGAGCATTGCGGGTGTGCAGGGTGCCCAGGACGAGGTGGCCGGTTTCGGCGATGGTGAGGGTGGTGGCGATGGTCTCCAGGTCTCTCATCTCCCCCACCAGGACGACATCGGGATCTTCCCGCAGGACGGAGCGAAGCGCGGAGGCGAAGTCGCGCGTATCGGCGCCGACCTCCCGTTGGTTGACCATGCAGCGGGCGTGCTTGTGGAGATATTCGATGGGGTCTTCCAGGGTGACAATGTGTCCTTCCCGGGTGTGATTTATGTGGTCAATCATGGCCGCCAGGCTCGTGGATTTGCCGCAGCCGGTGGGGCCGGTGACGAGGATGAGGCCGCTGGTGTGATTGGCGAAATCCCGCAAGATCTTGGGCAGACGGAGTTCTTCGAAAGAGGGGATGGAGGAGGCGATGACGCGCAGGGCGGCGCCAATGGAGCCGCGCTGGCGATAGACATTGACGCGGAAGCGTCCCAGGCCGGAGACGCCGTAGGAGAGGTCGAGTTCCAGGCGGGATTCGAACTCTGCGATTTGGCGGTCGGTGAGGATGCCGAAGATGAGCCGCTGGCACTCCACCGGGGAGAGGGGCTCGAAGTCGAGGCTGCGCAGCCGGCCGTCAATTCGCATCTGGGGCGGGAGTTCCGCGGTGACGTGCAGGTCCGAGGCCTTGCGCTGAACGGCGGTCCGCAGCAGGTCGTCCAGAGAGTAATCTCCGATTCTTTCTTTTCGAGACTCCGTGGTCTTAGCCTGAGTAGATAACACGAAGGGCTTCCTCCATGGTGGTGATCCCCTCGAGGATCTTCTGCATGGCATCCTGGCGAAGGGTGATCATGCCCGCCTCCAGGGCTTCCTGGCGAAGGGCATGGCTGGGGGCGCGCTTGAGGATCAATTCCCGAATATGGTCATTTATTACCATGAGTTCGAAGACCCCGCAGCGGCCGCGATAGCCGGCGTGGAGGCATTTCTCGCAACCCTTTCCGCGGTAGAAGGTCACGGAATCGAGGTCCATGGCGATGTTGAGCCTGCGGAAGGCCTCCACCGGAGGGGTATAGGCTTCTTTGCAGTCCGGACAGATGACCCGCACCAGACGCTGGGCGACGACGCCGATTACTGAGGAGGCGATGAGGAAAGGCTCAACGCCCATTTCTACCATCCGGGCGACTGCGCCCGGGGCGTCATTGGTGTGAAGGGTGGAGAAGACAAGGTGTCCGGTGAGGGCGGCTTCGATGGCGATGATGGCGGTCTCGGTGTCCCGCATCTCTCCCACGAGGATGATATCCGGGTCCTGGCGGAGCATGGTGCGCAGGGCGTTGGCGAAGGTGACGCCGGCGCGGATGTTAACCTGGCCTTGGGTGAGGCCGGTGAGTTGGTATTCCACCGGGTCTTCGATGGTGAGGATATTCTTCTCCGGGCTGTTGAGGCGGTTGAGGGAGGCGTAAAGGGTGGTGGATTTGCCGCTTCCCGTGGGGCCGGTTACACAGATGATGCCATAAGAGCGGTTGATAAGGGATTCGAAGTCCTCCAGCATGGAGACGGGGATGCCCAGTTTGCTGAGGTTGGTCTGGACGGAGCGCTTGTCGAGGATGCGCATCACCACCTTTTCCCCGTTCACTCCAGGATAGGAGGAGACGCGGAAATCGTATTCCTTGCCGGCCATGGTGAGAGAAATGCGGCCATCTTGGGATTTGCGCTTTTCCGCGATATCCATCTCTGCCATGACTTTAATGCGGGAGATGAGGGCGGCCTGCACCTGTTTGGGGACGCTCATGGAATCGTGGAGTATGCCGTCAATGCGATAGCGGACGCGGAGGCGGTTGTGCTCCGGCTGGAGATGGATATCGCTGGCTTTGTCGCGCAGCGCCTGGCGGATGATGAGGTTGACGAGGCGGACGATGGGAGCGTCATCCACGAGTTCTTTCAGTTGGTCGAGGCTGAGTTCCTCCTCGGCCGCCTTGGTGGTTTCGATGGTGAGGTCGCCGTCTGCGCCGAATTCGCTTGCCACCTGCTGGAGGGTGGCGCCGAGTTCCTCGTGGCCGGAGAAGGCGTGGCTGATGGCGGAGTTGATGTCATCATCGGTGGCGATGAGGGTATCTATTTCCAGGCCGGCGACGAGGCGCATCTGGTCTATGGCGAAGACATCCAGGGGGTTGACCATGGCGACGGTGAGGCGGTTGCCGGCTTTGCTGACGGGGACGACCTTGAGCCTCTGCAGGAGGTGTTGAGGCAGAAGTTTTACGAGCGCGGGGTCAAGGGAGTGTTCGGCAAGGTCAATGAAGGGGATTCCCCACTGGCGACCCAATATCTTGGCCTTATCTTTTTCCGTGATAAGGCCCATATTGACCAGGGTCTGGGGGAGAGGCTCCCGGGTTTCCCTCTGGACTTCGAGGGCCTTCTGGACCTGCTCCTGGGAGAGACCCGTGGCTTCCTGTATGATTTCAACAATCGCCGGTTGCTGGATGAGCGCCATTTCCCGCCCTGCAGGCTTGAAACTCCGCCCCTACAATTTTCCATACTCAGGGGCTCTTCTTGAGAGCGGTTCTTGGCCTTGGGAATCTCATTTGGGGAAAAACGCAAAAAAGATTGAGGCCGCAGAGAAGTTCTCTGCGGCCTCCGATGGTCGGTCTATTTTCGGCCCTCTCCGGCTACTGCATTACCTCCGGGGTAACGAGGATTATCAGTTCGTCCTGGATGCGGGATTTCGAGGTGTGTTTGAACAAGTCTCCCAGGAGAGGAATGTCGCCGAGGAGGGGGATCGCCTTGGTGACTGTTTCGGAGGTATCCTCTATGAGGCCGGCGATTACCACGCTCTCTCCTCGTTTTACCCTGACGCTGGCGATGGCGGCACGCTCGTCCAGAACCGGAATGGAAGTGCCGAACTCTTCTCCGGATTTTGCTGTAGAGAAGGAGGGGGCCAGAGTGAGGGTGATGTCGCCGTCGGGATTGACCTGGGGGGTAACCAGCAGCGTGATACCGGTATCTATCTCGCGGATATCAAAGATCTGAGTTCCGGCGTTGGAAAAGCCCACCAGGGTTTGGAAAAAGATCTTCTTGCCGGAGTGGAAGGCGACCTGGCGGCCGTCCAGGGTGACCACACTCGGCTCGGAGAGGATCTTGCCGTAGGTCTTGCTTTCCAGGGCCCGCAGCGCCCCGATGAATTCCTGCGGAGAACGCTTGAAACCGCCGACGCGCATGGCGCGCGGGTCATCCCCTCGCTCCGTGACTGCGACGGTGCCGAGGCCGGCGGTCCCCAGGCTGCCGCTCCAGTCAATTCCCAGTTCTCTGAGTTTGTTGCTGTTGACCTGGCTGATAACCGCCTTTATCTTGACGGATCTGGAGGGGGCGTCTATCTGCTGGAGGAGTTCGAGGGCTTCCTGGACGGTGTATTCCGCCCCCATCAGGATGAGGCGTTCCACCCGGGAGACCTCGGGCTTGCCCCCGGCTGCTCCTGAGGTTGAGCTTGCCGTCCCCCCGGCGCCTCCTGCAGCCTGGGGAGCGGCGAGCAGACTCGTTGTCAAACCGGCTGCGCCGCTGGGCTGCTGGACAACCGGCGTGTGGCTGCGGGGACCCTCAATACAGGTGAGGCCTGGGAAGCGGGCGACGAGGGCCTTCTTTAGTTCCTCGGGATTAGCATACTTTATCTCATAGATGGCGGTATAGGCCTGGCCTGCGGCGGGGACGACATCCACCGCCTTGATGAGGGCTTCCGCCTGGGCCATTCGCACACTATCCGCGGTGATGGCGAGGGAGTTCTCCTGGGGTCCCAACTGCACAGTGGCTTCCGGGACCGCGGCTTTGAGGAGTTCCATCACCTTTTCCGCTCTGGCGTTCAGGAGGCCGATTAGTTTGGTAGTCGGCGGCGCGGGGACGTCAATCTCGGCGAGGGCGCGTTCCGCGCGGGCGATGGCGGCCTGGGTCCCGATAAGGACTAGGGTAGGGAAGCCTTCCTGGTAAGAGACCGTCACTTCCGGGACGACCTGGCCGAGGATCTCCTGGGCGTATTTGGGGGTAATCTGGCGGAGGGCTATGGCGCGGCTGGCGAGTTCTCTGACGCGCAGGCCCCGCACTTCCTCGGGCTTGCCCACGACATAGGCGACATCCACCCAGGAATAGTCCAGGCCATTGGCCCCGGAGACGAGGCGCAAGGCTTCTTCCAGGGTGACATTGCGCAGGCTGAGGGTGGTCTCGCCCTTGACACTGCTGGTGAGGACGATGTTGGCCCCGCTCTGGGTGGAAAGGGCCTTATAGACGTCCACCAGGTCAGTGTTGATGAAGTCCAGGCTGAAGTGGCCTTTTGTGCCCCGGGCCGCCCCGGCGAGGCCGCAGGCGACAGATAGAAGCAGCAAGGCCAAGAGGAGTCCGGCGAGGCAGCGCCGGGAGGCGAGCCCGCTGCGGCCTGCACTGGAGGCGGGATTGGCGGAGACGAGTTTTCTGAGTTTCATTCTCTTACCTTCCTTCTCCGAGATTGAGGATGATCTTATTGCCTTCTTTGGTCTTCAAGGTAACGGAGTTCGCACCGATATAGGCTACGAGATAGGCGTCTTCGACCTTGTCACCACGGCTGACAAAATAGCGGGTTTCTCCTTTTCGGAGTATGGCAAGCGATTTCTTCCCGTGGATGAGGCCTGTCAGGCGAAGCACCTCCGGAACGGCCTCCGGTGGCAAGGGGCCCATGCCGCCGGGGGGCGGCAGTGGCGGAAGGGCGGCCCCGTTTGCAGCCGCCGGCGGCCCGGCAGCAGGCTGCTGGCCCGCGTCTCCGGGAAGGACCGCTCCCGCGGGCCTGGCAAAGGGATTGCGGCTGGCGCTGGTCCCGGGAGAGGCTCCCAGGAGTGCCTGTGGGCTTGGCAAGGGCGGCTTGGCGGGAGCTGCGGGCGGCTTTCTGGTCTCAGTTTGCGCGGCCGCAGGAGCCTCGGCCGGCGGGGCGGGGCGGCGAAAGAGAGTGACCGCCGCCACGGCGACGAAAACCGCGGCCAGCACAAGCAGGATTACTTCTTTGCGTCGCTTTTCCATCTCTTACTTCTCCTTTGCCATCACCGCGGTGAGTTGGACGGTGATCTCCAGGGAGGGCTGCATCACCGCGGCCCTTCCGATTGACTTCGGCTTTACCGCGAGGTCGTTGACCGCAATCATCTTCGGGAAGGCCTTGAGTTTCTCAAGGAATTCTATGGCGGACCAGTAATTTCCCTCCAGGCCGACTTCTATTCCGATCTCATCATAGGGAGATTCGGGCTCTTTCGCTTTCGGGCGAAGAGCAGCGTTCTTGGGAGAGGCTTTCTCCGGAGAGACGACATCTTCCTCCGGGTTGGAGGAGGCAACCGGCAGTTTTCGCTTGGCTTTCGGTTTTATCAGCAGCAAACGGTTGTTGCTCTCCCCGGCGAGGTTTTGGATCTGGCTCAAGAAAGTTGGTATGTAGGCCTCGGTGGGGAGGGCGGGTTCGAGCACGGAGACCCGCTGATGGAGGGCTTCATAGGAAGCCTCCAGCGCAGACAACTTCTCCACTTCAACCTTCGCCTTCTCCACCTCTGCCTGTCTTCTGGCGAGAGTGTTCTTGAGAGATTCCAGGCTCTTGGATTTGGCATGATAGAGCCCGGCCCCTGCCGCAATGAGAAGACAGGCGAAAACGGCGATAAGGGCGATGAGGGCGGGGCGATTGGATCGGTTTCTCATTCCTTCTCTCCATTGGCGCCCGGCTGGGGCGGTGCGGACTCCTCCTCCGGCGCGGGCTTGAGCAGGTTAAGCCCGATGGGCTCCTTGAGCGGAATTGTGACTTCAAAGTCAACGGTATTCGCCTTGCTGGGGTCGCGGCTGCTATTTGCCTGCACGAGTTGCAGCGGCCCGCACCAGTCTTCCCCTTGGAGGGCGAGCATGTAGGCTCCGATGAGGCGCTGGGACGAGGCGGAGCCGGTAAGGCTGATCTGCTGGCCCTTGTCCGCGGCGCGGGATTGCATGGAGTTGACCCAGACATCGGCGGGGACGCTGGCGCCGACGTCACGCAAGACCTCGAGCCAGCGGCTTTCGCTGTCGTGCACCTTCCGCAAGATCTCGGCCTTGGGAGCGAGGGTGGCGATCTGGCCTTTCAGGAAGTTGATGCGGCGCAGATTCTCCTGAATGTCCGGGGCGGCGAGGATTGCCTCCGCCTCTGCAATTCTGCTGGAGACGAGGCGTATCTGGACGGTCATCCAGGCATAGAGCAGGACGATGAGGAGCGCCATGCCGAAAAGGCCGTAAAAAGAAAGGCGCATAAGGGCGAGGATGCGCTGGCGCTGGGTGCGTCGTGCGGCAATAAGGTTGATATCAATCATCTTAACCTGCCTTTCGGTCCCCCTGCGGCTGATACTTCCGGGGAAGCGTTGGTTTCGGAGGCCGGGTTGGGCGCCGGCTGGGCGCTCCGGCCGCCCCGCCGCGAGCGGGCCCGCCAGGGGGCCAGTTCTCGCAGGGCCAGGCCGACGGCAACCACCAGTGTGGGAGCATGTTCCTTGAGAAAGCCGAGGTTTTCGTTTCCGCTGCCCAGGCCGCCGGGGCCGAAGATGGCGGCGTTGGTGGTGGGGATGCCGAGTTGGGCCTGCAGGTAGCGCTCCATGCCGGCAAGTTTTGCGCTTCCACCGCTGAGCACGATGCGGTCCGCGCCCTGGCCTTTGGCGCCGGCTTCGGGTATTTTCTGCTGATAGTCATGGTAGGCAAGGGAGCGCCGGATCTCGCGAACGAGTTCATCCAAGATTGATTCGATCGCCCGGCTGGCTTGCTGGGCGGCGGGGTCGAGGTCGGCGCGTTCCTCCTCGCTGAGCACCGTCCGTAAAGTAGTCTCTTTTATCAATTCGGCTTCTTCTTTGCTGATCTCCAGGGAGGTGCGAATCGCCTCGGTGATGCTGTTGCCGGCAATCGGAATGACGCGGCTGAGGATGAAATTCTCTCCCTTGGTGATGGTGATTTCGGTGTAGTTGGCGCCGATGCCCACCAGGGCAAGGGTGGATTCCGGGCTGATCTCGCCCAGGCCGAGGATGGCGCGCATGGCGGCGAAGGCCTGCACTTCCACGGCCAGGGGTTCCAGGCCGGCGAGTTCGATGGTTTGGGCGCAGGCTTCCACCATCTCCCTGGGGGCGGCGACCAGCATTACTTCCATCATGTTGGAGCCGTCTCCGCCCGTGGGCCGAGAGAGTATCTGGGATTCCAGAATGCTGTCTTCCACGGCGAAGGAGATGTAGTTGCGGGCTTCCCACTGGATGGACTGCTGCAACTGCTTCTGGGACATCATAGGCAAAGATACCTGGCGCACCACTACGGCGGGGCCGGCTACGCCGCCGACGGCCGTGCTGGTCTCCACCTGGAGCGCCTCCAGGAGAGAAACGATCGCTTGGGAGACGCCCAGGGGGTCGGCGATGATCCCGTTTTTCACCGCCTCCGGAGGGGTGAGAGTGCTGCCCGCCTTGCGGAGGGCTATTCCCTCCCGGGTGACCGCCAGTTGGGCGAGTTTGATGGCACTGCTGCCGATATCCAGTCCGATGATGTTTTGGCCGTCTCCAATGCCACCGAATAGTCTCATGCTCTTGAACTCCTTTGGAATCCGCGCATAAGAGATTCCACATATTTTCCGAAAATTTTAGCCGTTTCTCGCTTTTTCACCGGCTCTTGATTTCCGCGCCGGAAGGGTTTCTCTTTGCCCCGGCGAGGGCGGCTTCCGCTTTGCCATTTCCTTGCCGGCTGGAGGGGGAATCCTGAGAAGGGAGGAGCGAAGGCTCCCATTTCTCCACCATCTCCTGGGCGATCAGTTCGGTGATGCAAAGCAGCGCTTGGGGGGGGTGGAGTCCGCTTTCCCGAATGATGGCCGCGACGTCCCGGCGGGCGTCCACCAGCCGCAAGACCGCGCGGGCCTCCTCGGAGAGTTCCTCGTAGGCCTCCCCCACCTTGGAGGCGCGCACCCGCAGCACCACATTCCAATCGGTTATCTCTTCCTGCACCTTTTCCCATTCGTCCAGCCGCTTCATCCCCTCCAGGATGAGTTCGTCAGTGGTCTGCCGGAGGAGGCGGGGGATCCGCCCCTGGCTGCGGTGGAACTCGAACTCTCCTTCTCCCCAGCTGAGGAGGCGGTAGATTGCCTCGGCCCCGTTTATCGGCTTGGCGGGGGCTGGCGCGGTAAGGGAGGCCTGGGCGATTTCTCCCTGGGAGAAGCGCACCCTGGCCTCTTCCCGGCCGCGCTGCACAAGCAATTCTCCGGTCTTGTGCCCTTGATTGACAACCTGGACGATCTCTGCAAAGGAGAGATCCTCCAGGGTACCGGTGAGCGCCATGCTACTTCTCTCTACAGGCTGCCTTCTTGCTGTTTGCTGCGCAGATTGGCGAGCACCATCGCGCAGACGCAATTGAGGCTTTCGAAGACATTTTTCCCTTCCAGGGCGCAGGCTTCGAAATTGGGCACCTGGCGGGAATTGATGGCATACTGGAGGTAAGTCATGGGCGAGATATTGCTCAGATCTCGCTTGTTGTATTGAACCACGTAAGGGATATTCTCCAGGGAATAGCCATAGGAGGCGAGATTGCTCTGCAGGTTGCGGAAGGACTCCAGGTCTTCTCTTATCTTGTCCCACTGGGAATCGCAGACGAAAACCAGGCCGTCCACGCCCCGGAGAACGAGTTTGCGGGTGGAGTTATACATCACCTGGCCGGGGACGGTATAGAGCTGGAATTTGATGCGAAAGCCGTGAATGTCGGCCGCCTCCAGGGGGAGGAAGTCGAAGAAAAGGGTGCGCTCTCCCGGAGTGGCGAGAGAGACGAGATTGCCTTTCCTGTCGGGCACGGTGTGCTGGTGGATGAACTGCAGGTTGGTCGTTTTGCCACACAGGCCGGGCCCGTAGTAAACGATCTTGCAAGATACTTCTTTCAGAGCATAGTTGATGGAAGCCATATTCAAACCCGCGCAAACAAGACTTTGTCTTCCTCCTGAACGGCATTCGCCCAAGCGGGAGGAGAGGGAGGGGGTAATAGAAGGATTTCATCGGGCAGTTGCGGGACAACCACCTCAAGAGGAAGGTCAATCATTTCTTCCGCGCCGGACATGGGAGGGTCGGCCCAGCCTTTGGGGAAAAAGGAGAGGAGGGCCGCCACAGAGACCTGGATGAAGGCCTCTTTCAGTTGGGGCGCGATGAGACTCAAGGGAAGTTTCACTTGCATGGAATCGAGGAGCACGCGGTCGGCGATCTCGGGTTTCAGCACCCCGGCAGGCAATTGCGGAAAAATCACCCGCAGAGGAATGGCTATCTCCTTTTCCATCAGGTGCGCGGGCAAGCAGGGAGCGGCCTCGGCGGCCGGACGAGAGGCGAAGGCGTTCTTGCCGGCCGGGCCCTCGAGATAACCCGCTCCCGGGGCGCCAAAGAGGAAGGTCCCGCCCTTGGGAGCGAGAGCGCCATAAGCCTGGGAGGAGGCTTTGGAGGGGACCTTTTTAGAGACGGAAGGAGAATGACGCCGGGGCAAAAGGTTCCGGAACGGATATATTGCCATCAAGGCAAAGATGATGCTGCAAGCCCGGGAAAGCGGCTCCGAGAAGCACCTGGCAAAGGCGGAGGCGATTTCTCCATTGGGGCGAAGAAAGGAGTCAACCAGAGCGGCGCCGCCGGCGACCGCGGTGCGCGCAGCAAAGACTGCGATTATCCCGAAAATGAGAAATGACAGCGGAATACCCGGCGCCCATATCAGGAGCGCGGCGAGGTAGGCGAGGAATTCCCCGGCCCAAAGGATCCAGATGGGGATGCCCGACCAGTCCTCGGCGCCATTCATTTGAAGTTTAGCGGTCAGCAGGATACCTGCTCCCATGGCCAAGAGAAGGGTGCTGACGCCTGTTGCGGAGAACTGCTTCTGCATCCTCCCAGAACCCCCAAGGAAAGGCCGGACCGGCTTGCCCAAGCCAGCATTTATGGTTATCACGCCGACCCGAAGATGGGCGGCGAGCCGCTAGTGATATTCCATAACGGTTTCAGAATTTACCATCTGGACTCCGCGCGGCTCGGGCGCAGCCGGCCGGCTGGTTGTGCGAATCCCGGCAAAATCAGGGCCCGGCGGAGAGAAAGGGTGCTGTTGGACGAGGGAAAAATCGGGACGAATGTCGAAAGAGATGACGGGAGCAAAAGATGGCAAACGAGGATAGCTTCGCTGCTCTGCTGGTGATTGGGACGGGATCGGCGGGCTGCGCCTGCGCCCTGGAGGCGGCGCGGGCGGGAATGAAGGTGGTGATGATTACCGGCGCGAGGGAGGCGGAGGATACGGCCACGGACCGCGCCCAGGGAGGGATAGTAAGCCGGCCGGCGGAGGACAGCCCGGAGGCGCTGGAACGGGACATCCTGGCCGCGGGGGACGGGCTCTGCAATCCGGCGGCGGTGAGGCTTCTGGCGCGGGAAGGCCCGGCTCTTGTCAAGCGCTTGCTAATCGCCGAACTGGGGGTGGAATTCTCTCGTGACGCGGAGGGGGAACTGGACTTGGCCCAGGAGGCGGCGCATTCACGGCGGCGGATATTGCACGTGGATGATGCCACCGGTCATGCGATAGAGAGCCGGCTGCTGGAGAAAGTGAGAGGAAATCCCAACATCGCTCTGCTGACCGGCCGGACCGCGGTTGACCTCATCACCGTTCCCCACCATGCCGTCAATCCTCTGGCGATCTATGACGAGATAGAATGCCTGGGAGCGTATGTGTTAGAGAGGAGCACAGGGAGAACTTCCCGCTTCTTCGCCTCCAAAACAGTGCTGGCCACAGGGGGCCTGGGGCAGATTTACCTGCACACCACAAACCCGCGACGGGCGAGGGGGGACGGCCTGGCGATGGGGCGACGGGCGGGAGCGGAGATTGTAAATGCCGAGTATGTGCAATTTCACCCGACCGCCTTTTATCATCGGGATGCGGACCGCTTTCTGATTTCCGAATCCCTGCGCGGGGAAGGGGCGAGGCTGAGGACGCGGGCGGGCAAATTCTTCATGGCCGAGTATCATGCCCTGGGAGATTTGGCGCCGCGGGATGTTGTGGCCCGGGCGATTCAGGAAGAGATGTTGAAAGAGGGAGATGAATACGTCCTGCTCGACCTCTCCGGCCTGACCAGCGATCCGGCGGAAAGATTCCCCACCATCTGCACCACTCTGCTGAAGTATGGAGTTGACATCAGCAAGGATCCGATACCCGTGGTGCCGGCGGCGCACTATTTCTGCGGCGGGGTGAAGGTGGACGAATGGGGGCGGACGAGCCTGAAAGACCTTTACGCCGTGGGAGAGACGAGTTGCACCGGTGTGCACGGAGCCAACCGGCTGGCGAGCACTTCCCTGGTAGAGGCGCTTTTGTGGGGGACGCGGGCGGGCCGCCATGCGGCGGAGACGGCAGAGCCGCGGCCCAAGGCGCGTGCTGGGGAGATTGCCCAGTGGCACGACGCCGGCCTGACGGAGGAAATAGACCCGCTGTTGATCATCCAGGACTGGCTGACGCTAAAGCACACGATGTGGAACTACGCCGGCATTGTGCGAACCGCGAAGCGGCTCGACCGGGCCGTGGCCGACCTCGCCTATCTGGAACATCGGGTTGAGCAGTTCTACCGGGAGACGAAACTGGCGGACGAACTCATTGGCCTGCGCAACGGGCTGACCGTCGCCCAACTGGTCGCCCACGCCGCCCGCCGCAACCCGGTGAGCCGGGGGTGCCATTTCAGAAAGGGATGAAGGAGGAAGGCTGAAGGCGGAAGAATGAAGTGGGAAGGATGAAAGGCGGGAGGAAAGAGGCGTGGCAGCGGGTAAAGGGAGGGAGGAGGGATAGGAGATGCTGCAAGACGAGAGAAGCGCAAGGCGGCGCCGTGTCATTTCAATAGTAATAGTGGCTGCGTTGCTCTGGCTGGGAGTGTGTGCGGTCTCCGTCTGGTATCTGGTGATGGCTGTGCAGGGGAGATTCCGGGAGGGATATGCGCGCATCAGCATCTCGCCGCAGAAGGAGGTTTGGCTGCATTTCAAGGGAGATAGGGCGCAATTCGCCTCCACTGCGGAAGGGCTCAAAGGAGCGAAGTGGATGGAACCCCAGGAGGCGGAGAGAGCAATCGCTCTGCCTCTGGAGGGAGAGAAGCCGCAGGGCTGGGAGAAGGTGGAAATCTCCGTGGAAGCCTTCTCCAGGGCGAAGTGGAGGCTGAGCCGAAAAGATGCTGCAGGAGCAGAGTGGACTTATGCGGTGGAAGAGTGGTTAGAGACCGGCGGCTCACCGGAGGATTGCCCGACGCTAGAGATACCGAAACTGGAGGCGCCGAAACTCGAGGTTAGGGCCGACCCGCAACATGAGGCCGGCAAGCCTGCAATCGGCATTGGGGTGAAGGTCAGCACTGAAGACCGCGAGTTGTCTGATATATATAAGAATGGCGAGACCGTCAAGGCGCAAGCCCGGCTGCTGGACAGCACCGGAAAAGTCGTTGCCTCAATCGAAAAACCCCTTTCTGAATTCGGCTTTGGCTGAGGGGGGCCTTCCTGCTCCGTGGGAGTAGCCAAAAAGGGAGATTATCTGCTGCAAGCGAGTGTTGATACCGGAGTGCTGGGCGGTCTTATGAAGGGAGAGGCCAAAGTCAGTGAGGCCGATTGGCCGGAGCCGGAAGGCACTGAGGACTGATTAGGGCATGGGACGAGCCCATGCCCTGCGGACTCGCCTTCAGGCGATTTCACCCCCACCTTAGTCCTCCCCCATTAAAGGGGGAGGAGAAGAATCACGCTCCCCACTGGATGCTCTCTCCCACATCTTCTTCCATCTTTTTCGGAAGCCTTGACCTTCAGGGAATCTCCCTCAGATGGTCAGTCCTCATTGTCGTCTCCACTCTGAACCTGGAACGCTCTCTTAGGTTGCCCAGATGAGTTTGATTACGAGGCGGCTGGCGAGGCCGGTGAGGGCGGGGTCGGGGTCGCCGAGGATGATATAGATATCCATGCCGCGGCGGACGACCTGGCGGTAGGAGGCATAGGCGCTGAAGCCGGAGTTGCGCCAGATGAGGCGGGCGGCGACAGATTTCTCGGAGTTGAGTTCATAATTGCCGGTGAGGACGGCCAAGTAATCTTCTCCTGCATCCGGGGCGGGCGCTTCCAGGTGGTTATACTCGAAATCGAGGTTCAGGGTAGTGCGGCTCGACGGACGAAAGCCTTGTGCGAGGCTGCAGTAGGCGTAGTCGCCTCCCCGGCGCCTGCCCCTGAGGAGATTGACGGAGCCGCTGCGGTAGATATCTTTCCTTTTCCAGTCATAGCGGATTGAAGCATCGGAACTATCGGCATTTTCTCGGCGGCCGTCGCTGAAGGCGAGGCGAATGCGGCGGCCGTCTCGCCAATTCCACGAGTAGGAGGGGGAGAGGCGGGACTTGTAGATGCCGTCTCCATGCAGGAAGGGCCAATAGTCGCTGCTGAGATACCAGCCTTTTTCCTCCAGCGGGCCCTCTTCGAAGCGGTCATAGCGGCCGCAGCCCGCCGAGATGCCCTTGTAATTGACCTCCGGAAAATAGCCCAGCGCTGGGGCAAAGCCTTCTGTGACCAGGCGCAATTCGCTCCACCACTGGAACTTTCCGTAGCCGTTGTAGTTTTCTCCCCCGAGATAGTAGAAGCCGCCGGAGCCGCCGCCGTAGTCCTCTGATTGGGAAAAACCCAGCCAGAGGTCACTGAAGCCGTCGGGCTTGCGGCGGTCGCGGGAGGCGCTAAGGCCGTAGGAGAGGTTGTCCGGCTCGCCGTCTTTGTGATGGGAGACGAGGGACAACTTCGCGCTGCGGGCGGCATCGAAGCGATGTCCCCAGGCGGCGGCGAGGGAGTTCTCTTCGCCGAGAGTAATGGCATCGAGGAGCCCGATGGTCTCATCGCCCGCTTTTCCGAAGAGTTTCAGACCCGCGTCGAAGTCCTGAATGCGGCGGGTATAGAGAAGTTCCGAGTTGGGCAAGAAACCTTCCTGGCCGGTGCCGAAAAAGGGGCGGGGGTCGGCCAGGTAGCGCTCGGTATAGGAAAAGGAGATGGGCTCGACGACATCCTCGATTTGCTTGAAATCGGGATTGAGGGAAGCCAGGGCGGTGAGGCCGCTGGGAAGTTTGTGCTGGACGTCCAGACCGGCGTCGAAATGCTTCCCGACGGCCTCGCCAAAATCCGCTGTCACATAGGGCATCCAGATGGTGGGGAGGGCCAGGGAAGGCGGGTGGAGGTCGGCCAGGTCTGCGATGCGCGCAGGATCAAAGGCCTTTCCCATGGGGGGATAGCAGACGTCAAAGTTCTCTTTGTGGAAGTGGCGGCTCAGGGCGAAGCCGAAGATGGTTTGGTCGGGCGGGTAGCGCAGGATGGAAAAGGGAATTGCCAACTCGGCCTGCCAGCCGGCCGGGGTGCGGGCTGCGGCCGCGTTCCAGTCGCCCCTCCATTCGATCTTTGTCGCCGAGCCGCCGGGAATGCTCTCCGCCTGGGTGCCGCGAGGATTTACGTAGAAGAGATAAGCATCGGATTCTCCGTGCTTGTGCCAGGGGTCAATGCGAAGAACGATATTGTCATCTTTGGAGAGGTCGCCGTTGCGGCGGGTCTCATCGGCAACGATCTCTTCGGGGGTGCGATCATGGCAGATCACGGCGACATAGATGGCTTTGTCGTCAACGCAGATGAGGCCGATGGTCTCTTCCGGCGGAGACTGCTCCACATCCAGGGTGGTGAAGCCCTCCAGGCGGGAGGCCTGCGCCCAGCAGGGGTCGTCAAGCCGGCCGTCAATTTGGGGCGGCGTGTCAACATAGACCGCCTGTATGACAGGAGGCGTTTCTCCGGCTGTGCACGCGGCGACGGCCAGCATAAGGATAGAGGCCGCGAATAATGCTGCCAGGAGGCGGCAGCGAACTAACCAAGCCGACATCTGAACTGCTCTTCTACACCTTCCGGGGAAAGGCACGGTTGAACCTGATTCAAAGCGGAGTGCGCGGGGAGCGCTGCTGGCGGCATCACTTCGGTGCAATGAAGCCGTGCCTTAGGAGAGCAACCGGGTTCCCCAAGATTTTCGCGGCATTATAGCACCCTGCACCGGCGGCCAGGAAGAGTCTCCCGGCCGCCGGCGATTTGGAGCAAAAGACCCGCTGCTCTTGCTAGAACGTATTTCAAAACCTCAAAAGGAACTCCCTGGGGGACGAGCCAGCCCTCGACTTCGCTCGGTCTAAAGCGATTCGTCCCCCAGACCCTGCTTCGCGGGCTTCGTAGCCCTGCTTCGCAGGGCGAAGTAGCCCCCTCACTCGCTTTTGTGCTTTCCTTCTCTCGCCGTCTCGGCGAGAGAAGGAAAAGGCAAACACCGACCCTCCATAGGCGGGCAGGGAGGGGAGTCTGAGGTCGCCGCGGCGACCTCAGGAAGTTTCTCTGCTGGGTTTTGAAATGGAGTAATACTAGGAAGGCGGGCTGGCCGGTGGATTGCCCGTGTCGGCTGACGGCGCGGTTGAGATATTCGGGGTGATGAAGATGACCAGGGTGCTCTCCCGGCTGCGCTGTTGGGTGTGGCGGAAGAATTCCCCCAGGATCGGCAGGTCCCCGAGCAGGGGCGTCTTCTGAACGGTGACGGATTTCTCTTCCTGCGTCAGCCCGCCAATCACAATGGATTCTCCGTCGCCGCAGACCACTTCTGTCACCGCCTGGCGCCGGGTGGTGTCAGGCAGGTCGTCCTTGCCGGCAAAGGTGAAACTGTCCACGGTGGCATCCACCCGCACGCTGATGCGGCCGCCACCAAGCAGGACCGGGGTTATCTTCAGCACGGTGTCGGCGGAGATGTCGCTGCGGCTGCGCACCGGCCGGCCTTCGTAGTCAACTCCGGCCACGAATAGGAAAAAATCGGTGCGCCGGATGGTGATGGAGGCCTCTTTGCCGGAGGTGGCGAGGACCCGCGGGTTGGCGCGCACGGTGGCTTTCCCTTTCTGCGCCAGGGCGGAGAGGGTGCCGAGGAATGTGTCATCCAGCCGGCCCACCCCTTGCCAGAAGACCGAGCCCGGGGTGGTGCTGTCCCCGATGGGCAGAATTCCGCCGAAGCGGTGGCGGGCGAATTCCCAGTCCAGGCCCAATTCCTTGTTGGCGTCTTTGCTGAGTTCTGTGACCAGGACATTGACCATGATGTGGGGGACGGGATTATCGAGGGCGGCCACGCACTCTTTCAAAGAAGCCAGATTGGCCGCCTCCGCCGGAACCAGAAAAGAGTTGCGGCCTTCGTCAATGGTGAAGTTCCCCTTTTGCGCGGCCGGGAGAAGGTCGGCTACTTCTTTGACGCGGCGATTGCGGACGAAAATCTCCGCCAATCCGCCGGCCGCGGCGGCCGGGGGCGCGGCAACCGGGGCGGCCTTCTCCGGCGCGGCGAGTTGGGCGGGCTTTGTCGGCTCAGAAGCGGGGGCGGGAGGCTTGGGGGCTTCTTCTGCGCCTGGAACGGTAACAAGATAGAGGTCGGTTTCCGACTTTCCGGAGGCCGCGCTGATGACGCGCGCTTTGGTTATTACAAGATAACGATTGTCCGAGGTCCAGCTGGGAACGCCCTGGAGTCTCTCGCGATCCTGGTCGGGCCGATAAACGAGAAGATCCACCGTCTTGCGGTCGGCCGTGGAGAAAGCCTTCAGTACGCTTCTTTCATCCTCATAGCGTTGTTCTCCTCCGCGGGGGCCGCGGACCGTGTACTGAGTGCCGACTACGGCAATCCGTTTGCCGTCCCAGGAGTCAGCCCAGGATTCCCACATCTGCGACCAGAAGAATTCTTCCGCCCCCGATTCAGCGCTCCAAACAGGGAGGATTTCTTCCGTGTCGGGGTCTATCAAAGAGAAGCCGTAGAAGCGCTCTTCGCCGGTTTGATCAGGCCTGAGGTACCAGCAGATGATATAGCGGCTGTCCCGGGTCCAGCGCAGCAGCCTCCAGTTGACGCGCTGTTCCAGGGCGGAAGCGCTGCCGTGGGTGACGGGGTGCAGGTCGCTTCCATCGGAGTTCAAGAGCCATATGTCACTGTAGCCCCTCTTGCGCTCTTCATCGAGGCGCCCTTCGCTGGTTGTGAAGGCGATGCGGCGGCCGTCCGGGCTCAGGCTGAGCGCCCAAAGATTCAGCATTTGCTTGGTGAGGGGGCGCAAGTCCTGGCCTTTGGCGTCGGCGCTCCAAACCTGGCCCATTTCGTTCCATTCCCAACTGCCATAAGTGAGACGGGAAGCGTCGGGCGACCACACGTCCGGCTCCAGGTATTCAGAGAGGAGGTCGGAGGGGTTGTTGGGGGCGATTTCGGTGGCAGGGCTGCCATCGGCCGGGACGATGAAGAGGCCTGCGGTGGCATTCTTACGGGTCCTCAGGAGAGCGACGCAGGAGTTGTCCGGCGACCAGAGGGAATGGGCATAGCCCCGCTGCAGACGGAACTCGCTGAATTGGCCCCGGGCTGCGGTGCGGGTGAGTTTGCCGGAGGCGGCGTCCCAAATCATGAGCGCGGCCTCCGAGGTATCTTCGCTGGAGTTCGCGAAGATGAAGGCCAACTTGGATCCGTCCCGCGACCACGTGGCACTGACGGGGTATCCCACATCGGACACCGTCCGAGATTTTCCGGAGTCTGGTTCCAGGAGGCATAATTCGCGGGTTTGATCCGTCACCTTCTTGTAGTAGGCGATGCGATTGCCCGCCGGCGCGCAGCCGCCTCCGAATTCCAGGTAGGAACGGCCGTCATTGGTGAGTTGGCGAACCTGGACATTTCCGGCCCAGGCGCATCGGCAGGCTGCCAGCAGCACCAAGCAAGCCATACCCAGCAAGTAGCGAGAGTGTCCTTTCAACCTTCCCATCTTGTTACGCTCCTTCTTGAGTCGCGGCAAGAACCGCGGCGGAAAAGCGGCCGGGACCGGCGCAGCGCTTGTTGGCGGCCGCGCTGATTCCGTCTGCAGGTTAGATGTGAGAGAATGACGAACAAGTTCGATGGATTGCACTGGAGGCGGCAGGAAGCTCGTTCTCCATATATATTGATGCGCCAAGAGCCCTTTTTGTTCGGCCTGGCGAAGATTTGGCCGAATTTTTCTTTGGGACGGTCTGATTCTTGATTTGACAGACTGAGCAAAACCTCCTCTCTGTCCCGCGAAAGCCAAGAGAGGCGGGCAGGGCGCCTCAGGTGTCCCGCGAATAGTCTTTGAGGGGCAATGCTGGAATCGGGGAGATGATACTTTGTGAATATGAAGATGAAGTCGCTTTGGAAGATAACAAAGGCACTGGCGCTGGGGCTCTCCGGCCTCTTGTGGTTGGTGGTTGCGTGGTCTTACTGGAAACGGCCCGATCTTTGCGCCGCGCTGACGATTTGGCCGGCGTGGTTCTGGCTGGGGCCGGGGCTCTTCTTGGGCTTGCTTGGGTGGAGCCGGAGGAGGAAATGGCTGGGTGCGGTTGTCCTGGCGGCGTGGCTTGTCTTCTTGCTCGTGTTTGTGGAAGAGCCGAGGAGCCTGGTTCGCCTGGGAAGATGGCCTTCGCAAGAGTGGGAAAGCGCCAGGCTTCGGGGCCGTGCGCTGCGGGTGGTTTCACTGAACTGCGCGGGCGAAGAGAAGGCAGCGGTTGAAGTGGCGCAGTACCATCCTGACATTGTATTGCTGCAGGAGCCGCCGAAGCGGGGCGAAGTAGAAAGGCTGGCGGAGCGGCTTTTCGGGCGGGATGCGGGAGTGCTGCGGACAGTGGATGGGTCAATCATTGTTCATGGCAGCCTCTTGCCGGTGCACCAGGTTGAGGCGAAGCACTTTGCCGAGGCGCGGGCGCTTTTGGCTTCGGGAATCGAAGTGGAAGTGGTCAGCACCCATCTTTTTTCTCCCGCGTATAACTTCGAACTGTGGAGTAAAGAATGCTGGAACGCGCAAACCGACAGACGTCAGGAGCACCGCCGGCAGATGCGAGAGATTGCGATAAAGGTGGGGTATCTGCCGAAGGAGGTGCCATTGATAATCGGGGGAGATTTCAACGCGCCCGCAGGGGACGCCATTTTCCGGGTCTTCCGGCCGCGATTGCATGACGCTTTCCGCGAGGGCGGGAGAGGTTGGGGAAACACCGTCTTCAATGAACTGCCTTTGACGCGGATTGACCAGGTCTGGGTGAGCAGCCAATTTCGCGCGGTTGCAGTGGTGGCGAAAAGAACGGAAAACTCGGATCACCGGATGGTGATTTGTGATTTGATCTTTCAGGGCCCTGCGAAGCAGTAGAGGAGTTGCTCTGTTGCGAACCTGATGGCCGCTGTAGGGCGTGGTTTCCCTTCGGCTACGCTCGGGGTAAACAGGGTAAACGCTCAGGGCAAGCCAAACCCCGCCGCAGCGATTCGAGACAACCCCTTTCGGCGGGGATCGGAGTCCCCGCCCTACAAAATACCGAATCTTTGCAACAGAGCATGGAGGAGTCTATTTGTGGGTCAGGTCATCGGCGAGGCCGTCGAGGAGGTGGCCCATCTTTTCTTTTTTGGCGCGGAGGTAGTTTACATTCTCCGGCGCGGGCGTGATTTGAAGGGGGACTCTCTCCACCACTTCCAGGCCGTAGCCCTCCAGGGCGACGATCTTGCGAGGATTGTTGGTCATCATGCGGATCTTGCGGAGGCCCAGGTCAACCAGGATTTGGGCGCCGATGCCGTAGTCACGCAAATCCGGCGGAAAGCCGAGCAGGACATTTGCCTCCACCGTGTCGTGGCCGTGCGCCTGAAGTGAATAGGCGCGGATTTTGTTGACCAGGCCGATGCCCCGTCCCTCCTGTTGGATGTAGAGCAGCACTCCCCTTTTCTCTTGCTGAATGAGTTGCAGGGCGAGGTGGAGTTGTTCTCCGCAGTCGCATTTCCGGGAGCCGAAGACATCTCCGGTGAGGCAGGAGGAGTGGATTCTCACCAGGGTCGGCTCTTCGCTGATCTCTCCGCAGACGAGGGCGAGGTAGGGCTTTTCATCCACCAAGCTTTCATAGGCGTGGAGGGTGAAGGTTCCCAGGCGGGTGGGCAGAGAGACGGTGGCGGCGCGGCGAACGAGTTTCTCGGCGCGGCGGCGATGGGCGATCAGATCGCGGACGGTGATGATTCTTATATTGTGCTGGGCGGCGAAGAGTTCCAGGTCGGGAAGCCGCGCCATGGTGCCGTCTTCTTTGAGGATTTCGCAGATGACCGCGGCGGGATAAAGCCCGGCGGCCTTCGCCAGGTCAACCGAGGCTTCGGTCTGGCCGGCGCGGGCGAGGACGCCGCCTTCTTTTGCGCGCAGCGGGTGCGTGTGTCCCGGCCGGAGCAAATCAGAAGGTTTGCTATTCGGGTCAATGAGGGCGGCGACGGTGGCGGCGCGGTCCTGGGCGGAGATGCCGGTGGTTGTGCCGTATCGGGCGTCAACGGAGACGGTGAAAGCGGTCCCATAGGCCGCGGTATTGTCTCCGACCATGAGGGGGAGGTTGAGTTCCTCCAGGCGTTCGGGGGGCATGGGGACGCAAATCATCCCGCGGCCGTGGGTGGCCATGAAGTTTATCGCCTCGGGGGCGGCGAACTGGGCGGCGATGGCGAGGTCGCCTTCGTTCTCCCGGTCTTCGTCATCTACGATGATGACAAAGCGGCCGGAGCGGAAATCTTCGATGCCTTCTTCGATGGTGCTTATGGGCATGGCAAATCTATTATAACCGTTCAGCGTTGAGCGCTTGCCCTGAGCGGAGCGTCAGCGAAGCCGAAGGGTTCAGCGTTCAGCGCTTGCCCGCCGAAGCCTCGGCGGAGGCGGGTTAAGCGTTCAGCGTTGAGCGTTCGGACTCAACAATTGAGCAAGATGCTTGGCAAGTATGTCAACCTCCAGGTTCATCTTTTGGCCGGGGCGGGCCTCGGCGAGGGTGGTTCTTTGCAAAGTTTCCTTCACGAGCGAGACGGTGAGGCGATTGTCCTTCAGGGCGGCGACGGTGAGGCTGACTCCGTCCAGGCAGATTGAGCCGCGAGAGACGATATATTTCTTGAGGGCGGCGGGGAATTCGATTTCCAGCAATTTGGAATCATTGCCGCCGGTGATTTTCGCTGCGGCTGCCACATCGTCCACATGCCCCAGGACGAAGTGGCCTCCCAGGCGGTCGCCGACCTTGAGGGCGCGCTCCAGGTTGACCCGCTGGCCGACGCGGGCTTCGCCCAGAGTGGTGGTCTTGCCCGTCTGGGGCATCACCCTGGCCCAGAAGCGGCCGGCTTCGACGCGCTCCACGGTCAGGCAGACGCCGGAAACGGAGACGCTTTCTCCGGGCTTCAGGTCATCTGCCTTCAGGCCGGGCCAGGAGACGGCGATCTCCCGGCCGCCCTCCCGGGAGCGGCAGACGGAGATGGTTCCGGTTTGTTCGACGAGGCCGGTGAACATTCTGTGCCCTACGAATCCCTCAGACCCTATCAACGCCTGAAGGAATCTATTGATAGCCACGAACTTTCGGCGGGGCTGGCAGCCCCGCCCTACAACTCTGTGCCACAAGCCAGGCGAGGGAACATTCGGCGTCAGACTCAGCGTAGCACGGGGGCGGAGGAATCTCAAGGGGATGCTCAAAGTGTTTCGGCGATTTCAACGAGATATGCGCGCCTGACAGATTGTTCTCTTCTTGCGAACAGTTGTCCACTTTTTGCGAACAATCGTCAAGGACTTGGGGAGGCGCTCAGGCCTTGAGAATCTCTTCCAGGCTCACGGGGCGGCCGGCTTCGGCGGAGCGGTTGGCGGGCTGAACTTTCACAGCAATCCGGGGTGATTCGCCCGGAGCCACTTTTCGACTTCGGAGCGCAATCTCTGGGCGATTCTCAGCATTTCAGTGCATTCTTGCGCAGAAACTGAGTCGGCGCGCTCATATCCGGCGGTATGGCGCTTTCTCCTGAAATAGTCGAAAAGGCTTATCTCCTTTCCATTCCAGCCTATGGTGAAAGCAAGAGAGTGAATCACGCGGTAGTGGTGCGCGGTTCGCTCAGCCCGATAGCCGGCTGCGGCCAGGGCGGAGGTTGCGCACTGCAGGGCGGCATTGTAAGCGATTGCCAACCGCCAATCCGGGGTCAAATCCTCCACCTGGCACTGCTGGAGGTCACGATCGGCCAGGGCGAGGAGTTCTCTGATTTCCTCTCGGCTTGAGGAGTGTCTTTTCAGCAGGCCCTGGGCCAGCCAATCGGTCAAGGACATCGCCGTCTCCGAGAATAAAGAGTTTAGGCTCCTGCAGGAGATTGGTTGCGAAATGATGGCCCGCGGCAACCCTTTCTCTGAACTCACGTGTTGAATAGACCGTGGGATTCACCTCGCGGGAGAGACTCCGCTGGGCAAGATGGAGGCGCTCGACAACTTCAGCAAAGGTAATGTCACCGATGACAACGATGTCAATATCGCTCTCTGCGGTCTCATCGCCCCGGGCGATAGAGCCATAGACGAAGGCCACTCGAATCTTCTTCAGCGGGTTGAGGGCTTCGCGGAGGAGATCTACCAGACCCACGGTCTTGAGGACTAGGCTGCGAAGTTCGGAGTAGATTGGGCAGTTGGTGTTGGCCTGATAGTAAGTACGGCGGGGTTCAGCGTGCCGCTGAAGAATGCCCACATCTACTAGAGAAACAACCTCTCGCTGCACGGCAGAGGGAGAAAGGCCGGTTCGACGCGCCAATGCCCGGAGATGCCATCTCTGCTCCGGCTCAAGGAGAAGAATGCCCAGTACCTTGCGCCGCGCCTCCGGCAGGAGGGCCTCAGCCACCGTTTTTCTTGGCCCGGTGCGTGTTCTCATTTCGTGAACAATTGTCCACTTTTTGTGAACGGTCGTCAAGGACTTGGGGAGGCTCTCAGGCCTTGAGAATCTCTTCCAGGCTCACAGGGCGGCCGGCTTCGGCAGAGCGGTTGGCGGCGAGGGTGACGCCAAGGGTTCTGAGAGCGTCCTGGTAGGAAGAGAGGATTCCCTGGCGGCGGCCGGACTTGACGGCTTCGATGAAGGCCTTATCTTCGTCCAGATAACACTCGTTACTGAAGGAAAGTTCTTCTTTCCGGCCCGGCTCGATAGTGCGCAGCCGATTGCTGCTGTCCAGTTCCAAGGTCAAGTCTTTGCAGACCAGCTCCAGCCCCGCCTTAAAACCCTGCTCCACGATACACGAAGACTGGATTGTCCCCACCGCGCCGTTATCAAACTGCAGGCCGACTGTGCCCACATCCCAGACATCGAACTTCGGCACCGCCTGCAAAGCGCGGGTGGCATGATAGGCAAAAACTTCTTTAACCTCCCCCACCAGCCAGCGCGCCAAGTCAAAGATGTGGGTGGTCTGCTCAACCGCCTGGCCGCCCGACAGCGCCATCTGCCGCCACCAGCCCACGGTTGGCATTCCGCCCATCCAATAGCCCAGGATCATGCCAACGGTCTTGCCGGCGAGCAGTTCCTTTGCCTTCTGGCAAGCGCCCAGGTAGCGGAAGTGATAGCCGACGGAGGAGATGACGCCGGATTTTTCGATGGCTGCAGCGATTTCGATGGCGGTCTGCATGGAGACGGCGATGGGTTTTTCGACGAAGATGGGGAGACCTTTCTGCGCGGCGGTAAGTTCTATTCCGTGGGCACCGGGAGGAACGGCGACATAGAGAACGTCGAATTTTTCGGAGGCGAGCATTTGGGCGCTGTCGGCGTAGGCCTTCGCGCCGAACTGCGCGGCTGCGCTTCTTGCCTTGCTCTCATCTATGTCCTGGAATGCGATCAGGCTCACGCCTTCCATGCGGGAGAGGTTGCTTGCGTGCATACAGTTGGCCCAGCCGGCACCGACGAAAGCAATTTTGAGCATTGACGAAACTCCTTCTCAGCACTCATTCGGTGTGGGGGCGTAAGGGCTAGAAGTTATCTCGAAAGTTGCATGGTTCGTAGTAGCGCCATTCATGGCGCGTCTTGTCTTTCACGGCGATGAATCGCCTCACTACGAACAATCCCACACGACTTCACCAACAGATGGTTTCCAGGGACTCTTGAGATAACCTCTAGCCGCCCCACAAACTGCTCGATTTTCGCAGGAGAGCAAAATAGCCTCTAGCCTGTGAAGATTTCTGCGATGCTGACCAGTCGGCCCTCGGCGGCGGAGCGGTTGGCGGCGAGGGCGATGGCGAGGCTTCTCACTCCCTCGGAGTAGGGACAGAGAATCTTCTCCCGTCGGCCGGTCAATACCGCGTCCAGGAAAACCCGGCTCTCTTCCTGATAGCCGGCCTGCAGGTCAACGGCTTCTTCCTGGCTATCCTGGGCGGTCTTGATTGTCAGCCTGTTATAGGTGAATTCGATGAAAAAGCCCTCGCCGGAGAGCCAGAGGCCCGGCGTGGGCCCGAGGAATCCGAGACAGCAGGAGTTGACGACACTGCCCAGCGCGCCGCTGCGGAAGCGCAGGTGCATCACGCCGGTGTCGGAGATGTCGAGGTCGCTTCGGCTGCGGAAGGCTTCGTAGCCATAGTTCGCGGAAACGCTTTCCACATCGCCGAGGAGATGGGTCAAGAGGTCAATGAGGTGGGTGGTCTGGTCAATTATCTGGCCGCCGGAGGTTTCCACCTTTCCGAACCAGGAGAGGGATGGAAGGCCGCCCAGATACCAGGCGGAGGCGAGGGTGACCTTTCGGCCGGAGAGAAATTGCCTCACTTTGCTCGCCGCCTCGAGATAGCGAAGCAGGTAGCCGACGGAGACGATGAGGCCGGATTTCTCCAGGGCTTTCTGATTGCCGAGGGCCTTTTGCAGGGTGAGGGCGACGGGTTTTTCGATAAAAAGGTGAAGACCTTTTTGGGCGGCGAGGGTTTCCTGATCTTCGCGGGCGAAGGTGGGGGTGCAGATGTAGGCCGCGTCGAGTTCTTCCTTGTCGAGCATTTCTCGATAATCGGCATAGGCGCGAGCGGAGAAGCGGCGGGCGAATTCCTCCGCGCGTTCTTTTTGAATATCGCAGAAGGCGGCCAGGCGCGCCGCGGGCATCTTCTCCAGGAAGGAGAGATGCCTGCGGGCGATGTTACCACAGCCGATAAAAGCGATGCGAACCTGGGGCATTTGTTGCCCACCCCACCTTAATCCTCCCCCATCAAGGGGGAGGTGCTTTTTCAGTTCTTCCTGCTTCTTATGGTTGTGGAACGGCATCGCAAGCGGGCGGCAGCAATGCCCTCCAAAGGCGGGCAGGCCGCCCCTACGAACCTTCAATCAAGGGCAGGACGCCAGGTCCTGCCCAACGGACAAAGAGCGCAAAGGGTTTGAAGGCATCGCAGGCTAAAGTGGCTAGGCGAAGCCGCCACCTGGCGGCCTGCGGCTACCAGACTTCTAACCCCTTTTTCTCTTGTGCCTTAGTGTCTTGGTGGTATGTCTTCACCTACTCCATCTGTTTTCGCAGGAAGTCGGCGCATTTCTTCAGTTCGACATTGGGGTCTCCCCAGAAGGGGAAGTTCTCCAGGGCCATGCAGCCGGTGTAGCCGATTTCCTTGAGGGCTTTGAAGCCGGATTTGAAATCGGTGTGCCCCAGGCCCGGCTGGGTGCGGTGGGAATCGGCGAGATGGATGTGGCCGATCCATTTGCCGGCGGCGCGGAGGGCGGCCGGGATGTCGGGCTCTTCGATATTCATATGGAAAAAGTCCGCCATCATCATCACGCGCGGGTTGCCGACCTTCTCGCAAATTTCCACCGCTTCTTCCAGCCGGTTCATGAAGTGGGTCTCGTAGCGGTTGAGCGGCTCCAGGTAGATATTGCAGCCGACTTTTTGGGCCTGCGCGCCGGCCTGGTCCATAAAACTGCACAGCAGATCTTTCTGCAGCTTCTTCGCATCGGCAACCGGGCTCAGGTCCGGTATCTGGGTCTGGCCCCACATGGGAACAAAAACCAAGCCGCCGCACCCCAGGTCCGCGGCTATGCTGAGCAGTTCTAAGGTATCGGCCAGACAGATATCGCGTTCCTCTTTGCTGACATTCAATGCATGATGGCGATAGCCGCCGCAAAGAGTGGACAATCCGAACGAGCCGCTGAATACTTTTTTGAACTCGGCCAGGCGCGGCTTGATATTATCGCCCCACACCTCCATCGCCTCATATCCCCAGCGGACGAGGTTATCGGCCTTCTCCTGCAGCGTCGCCCCCGGAGTGAGGAATTCTTGACAGGCGAGTTTCATCGGTTGTGTCTCTCCTAAAGTTATAAATCTGGCAAAATTCCGAAATATGTTAGCTATTAATAGCCAAGCGCCAGTTGCTCTATCATGTCTGGGCCTTTTTCTCTTCCAACTTCTCTATATATTTCCAACAACTCCTCGTAACAACTCGACCCTCCCACCAAATCCCAGAATTCCTTTCCAATCAGCACTTGATTATCTAAATCAAGGTAACCTCTAGCAAAGGAATGTTTATATGCTGCCTTGCTTTCTCCATAAGGATTATACGCCATCGCAAAGAACGCCCCTACTTTAGGTGGGCCTGCGCGTTTTATAGCGTGGATTTGAAGCAGTCTGTCTGTGATTTCTACGCATTGCCCCTTATTTGGCTTAGGGCTCTTCATTTCAAAAAATACTTCATTTCCATCCGCGTCTGCTAAATAAAGATCTGCAATGCGTTCCCTCTCAACACCATCATCTGCTAAGGAGACTATTTCAGAAACCAAACTGGGCCAATGCTCATGTGCACGAGCAGAACTTATACGATTGCAAATCTGCTCAATCGCTTGTATTGCGCTTTTGGAGACAGGTCCTCTAACTCGATATCCTCGCTCTGCAACAGTCCAGAATTGACTACCAAGTATTCTAGCAACTTCCTCAAATGTCGTTCCTAGTTTGGTAGAGAAGGATCGTTCGAACTCGCTCGTGCGCAAAATACCTTCGGGCAGAATAGACTCGTGAAACGGGCGATAATCACCCTCCGGAGCAGAAATGCGTGGAGGCCGCAAGTCATTAGGGCCTACTGTAGATTCAGCGCGCTTTTGCGCAATCAGCCCTTGGATAAAGCCTTCGAGATAGCCCTTAATTCTTGCTCGTGTATCCTCGCTAATCATCTCTTCTCCAAACCATAATTAGCTCATAGAAGTCTCCTGTACGGCGGCCGGTGCGGCGGTTCACGTGTCGCTCAATTGCGCTTTCCTGCCGGAATCCTGCCTTTTTAGCAATCTCAGGGTACAAGCCCCATTTATCCGCGGCTACGATTACACATACACCTTCTGGCTTTAGAGAGGTTCTGATATTACGGAATACTGCAGCGATTCCCTCAATGTAATCTAGTCTTGCACCGTTAGACGCGCCTTTCGATGCAGGGCCAATCTCAAGCGGCTCATTTCCTCTGGGATCGTCATACGACCACCCAACACTCTCAAAGGGCTTGGGTAATAACGAAAGAAGCTCATAGGCATAGCGATGCTGCTCGTGATAATCAATTAGCCCTACATACGGAGGGGAAGTAAAAACCAAGTCATGCTTGGGTATACGCAACTCTCTCGAATCGCCACACATGATCTTTACATTTGCATCAGTTCTCAGCTTTGAGAATTCTTTGATCCGCGTAAGCGTATCAAAGCTGTAGCGTCGCAGGAACTGTAATGCGTCTTCTGTAGGCTGGCAGGTACGAAAGTGCTTCCGGCAATAATATGGGCCTTCTTGTGGTTGATCATTAAAATCAAGCTGATGATGGGGAACCAGTCTTGCTGATCGAGCAGCCCTTGATAAGATAATCCTCATAACATCCTGATATTTATATCCGGGAATATGGTGTATGTAGGTAAGTAGCTGTCGTAACGCTCTTTCAGCAAACCAACTCGTAAGATAGTCGTTAGCCTTATATTGCGTCCCTATATCAAATAACGCGTCATTTGACTCCAGATGAACTCTTGAAATAATATCTCGTAATTCTTTTGATAGGATATCTAGATCATACCGATCTGTTTTTACCTTACTCAGAAGGCAATTGAATGGAGATATATCACACCCAATAGAATCTATCCCAAGCACATTCGCCTCAACCAAAGCAGTTCCCGAACCCATAAACGGATCGCAAGCGCACTTCGGAGAGAATTTCCTCAGGAATATCTCTGCGAGTTGAGGGATGAACTTGCCCAGATAGGGGTGGAGGCGGTGAACATGCTTGGTGCGCAGCCGCTCCGGCAGGTCTTTCTCGCGCCAGTTCAGGTTGAGCGATGATAAGGGCGTCTCCGGATTGACGGAGGCGAAGTCCGTCAGCGGAACCCCTTCGTAGTGGGGATTGTACCCCAGCCGCGGCTGCTGCGCGTTCGGCTTCGGTTTGATTTCGGTATCCATCCCGCGCCACCCGAACAAACATTACCAATTCCGCCTGTTGGACGTCAACTTGGGGGCGTGTCGGCAAGGGAGCGGTGGGAGGGGTGGAGAAAGTAGGAAGGATGAAGTAGGAAGGATGAAGGCTTGCCCGCCGAAGCTTTAGCGAAGGCGGGATGAAGTGGGAAGGCGGAAGGATGGAGATGCAAGGCGAAAGGGCGGGGCTGCCGGAATGGATCCGGCCGGCGGTGAGGAAGAGGCCTTATTTGGAGCATCTGGGGCCGCGGCTGAGGGCGCTGGGGATTTCCACCGTCTGCGAGTCGGCGCGCTGTCCCAACCTGGGGGAGTGTTTTTCCAATGGTGAGGCGACCTTTCTCTTGATGGGAGAGGTTTGCACCCGCAACTGCCGCTTTTGCGCGGTGGAGACGGGAAAGCCGGCTCCATTGGATGAAGATGAGCCGCGGCGGGTTGCGCGGGCGGTGAAGGAACTGGGGCTCAAACATGTAGTGCTGACTTCGGTGACGCGGGATGATTTGGCCGATGGAGGGGCGGGGCATTTCATCGCCGCCATGAGGGAGATACGGGAACTTGTGCCAGAGGCGAGTGTCGAAATATTGGTGCCGGATTTCGGC
>Ga0299915_10000194_pt1 | contig 47153 bp, 38 predicted proteins | sample RVTome_13_FD_200263 | JGI IMG/M metagenome (GOLD analysis project Ga0299915, IMG submission 200263) | Soil microbial communities from uranium-contaminated site in the Upper Colorado River Basin, Wyoming, United States - RVT92D227 (version 2) ...
TGAAGTGATGGAACAAACAAGGCATGAAGATCATCCGATGGAATCGTACCTGCGGATGGACCGGATTCCGCACATCTGGTGCCCGACTTGCGGCATTGGAACCACGGTATCCTGTTTCATATCTGCCCTCAAGAAATATCAGCAGAAGCCGCTGGAGAAGGTCGTCGTGGTGTCGGGAATCGGCTGCACCGGTCGTGTCGCCGGCTACATCAAACTCGATTCCTTTCACACTACTCACGGCAGAGCGATTCCGTTTGCGACGGGTTTGAAGTTGGCGAATCCGGATTTGAAGGTGGTGGTGTTTTCCGGCGACGGCGATCTGATCGCCATCGGCGGCAACCATTTCATCCATGCCGCCCGAAGGAATATGGACATCACCGTAATCTGCATCAACAACTTCATCTATGCCATGACCGGTGGGCAGGTTGCGCCCACTACGCCTCTGACGGCGTGGGCGTCCACCTCGCCTCACGGCAATTACGAGCAGCCGTTCAATCTGCCGCTTTTGGCGGCGTCGTGCGGCGCGGTATATGTGGCACGCTGGACCGCCTTGCATATCCGCCGCATGAGCAATGCGTTTTTGGATGCATTGAACAAACCTGGCTTCTCGTTTGTGGAGGTGGTGACGCCGTGTTCGACTCTGTACGGTCGCCGGAACCGATTGGGTACCGGTTTGGATCTCATGAGGTTCTACCACGACAACGCCGAGATTCGCCACGGCGCGGATGTCCGTGATCTGGATATAGATTTCCAGAAGAAGATCATCGTCGGCAAATTCATCGACCGGGAACGTCCCACGTTCGTGGACAATATGAATCGCCGTTTGAAAGAGAAGTACGGCGAGAAGTATCAGTGGTACGGTCCAGAGCCTCAGGCGGCGCCAGCGCCCGCTAAAGTAGAAGCCAAGGCAGTCTGACGGTTCTCAGCAGGCTTGGGGCGAAACATCTTTGCGGCAGAAATCATTCCAACTCATTGGAGAATTGGACATGGATAGAACAGAAATTCGCGTGTCGGGGTACGGTGGTCAGGGGGTCATCATGGCTGGCTATATCATCGGCAAAGGGGCGTCGTTGTATGACGGTTTGGAATCGACATTGAATCAGGCGTTTGGACCGGAGGCAAGAGGTAGCGCATGCAGCTCCCAGGTGATCATCCACGACAGCAAGATTCTCTACCCTTACATCCGGGTCCCGCAGATCATGATCGCCATGTCCCAGGAGGCGTACACTAAATTTGAGCCTGAATTAGACCCTAACGGAAAGATGTTGATCGATGAAGATCTGGTGAAACCGAATCCTCCTCGGGGCAAGATCCGAATCTATCCGATTCCATCGACTCGGATTGCAGAGGACCTGGGACGCAAAATCGTGCTGAATATCGTGATGCTGGGCTTCTTCTCTTCGATTTGCGATGACGTGGTGACTCCGGCATCCATGCGGAAAGCCGTGGAGACTTCCGTCCCTAAAGGGACCGAGGAAACCAACCTCAAGGCATTCGATACCGGTTTCGAGTATGGAGAGAAGCTGAAGAAGACTATGGGGCAGGCTCCCAAAGCCAAGGCGGCGAAGAAAGAGACCGCGCCGGTTTCCAAGGCAGCGCCCAAAACCGCTCCTAAGAAAAAGAGCAAGGCGTCGTCATGACGGAGATAGACTTCAGATTCAAGCAGGTCGTCGATGCCATCGTCAGCGCCGACCATCACAGTTACTGCATGCAGTGCGCCGCCTGTGTCGGAGACTGCCCTTCCTCCAAGTATTCGGATCGCTTCAATCCCCGGCAGATCTTGCTCATGGTCATCACCGGTATGACGGAAGATCTGCTGGCTGAGGGCTCGATGATCTGGGAGTGCACCAACTGCTACAATTGCTTCGAGCGGTGTCCCCAGGATGTTCGACCGGTGGAAGTGATTATCGCATTGAAGAACTTGGCGACTCAGCGCAAGCACAACCCGGACAAAGTGGACCAGATGGTGCAGGCGGTGCAGATGACCGGTCGGACGACCCTGTCCACCAGCGCGGTCAATCGCATTCGAGGCGAGCTGGGATTGGCAGAGGTCGAAGAACCTCCGGTGGAGGAATTGAGGAAGATCTTCTGAAATCAGACATCCCCCCTGCTATCTGCAGGGGGGAACAAAAGGGGGTCGATATTTGACCGCCGTCACACGCCCTCGTGTGACGGAGAGATACACATATGCTGGCAGACGAGGGCGTCTGCCAGCGGGTAGATGAAACAGATCCTCTGATGGCGAACACCATGGAAAACCTGGATTCCCGCGTGCACGGGAATAACACAGCAGTCACGCACAAATACATCCCCTTTTTCGGCTGCATGATTTCCGTGAAATATCCTCAATTCGAGGCGGCGGTGCGCAAGACCGCCCCGGCGTTAGGAATCGAATTCGTGGATGTCAAGGGCTTCACCTGCTGCCCTGACCCAATTTTTTTCAAGGCGTCCGATAAAATGCGGTGGTTGACCATCGCTGCCAGAAATCTTAGCTTGGTGGAAGATCTGGGTTTGGATATCGTCACGGTGTGTTCCGGTTGTACGGCTACCCTATTGGAAGCTCACCACCTCCTGGAGAATGAGGAACTGCGCGCAAAAGTCAACGAGCGGCTGAAAGCGATCGACCGCCAGTACCAGGGCACGGCGAAAGTGCGCCATCTGTGCACGGTGATTCGTGATGACATCGGGATGGATAAGGTCAAGGAATCGGTGAAGAATCCTCTGGAGGGTCTCCGGGTCGCGATCCATTATGGCTGTCATCTGTTGAAACCCAGCCAAGTGATGAAGGTGGATGATCCTAATCACCCGACTATCCTGGAGCATCTGATCGAGGCAGTGGGCGCGGAGCCGATTGAGCACAATGAGAAGCTGCTGTGCTGCGGGAAAGCCTGCATGCATGATGAAATGCCGAAGGAGATGGTGCGCGACATCGTCCAATCGATCCTGAGCATGGACGTGGACTGCATGGGTCTGATTTGCCCGACCTGCTTTGACGAATATGATTTGGGGCAAATGCTTCTGTCGCGAAAGTACAATAAAACCTTTAATTTGCCGGTCATCTATTATTTCCAACTATTGGGGCTCGCTCAGGGCTTGAGCCCTCACGATGTGGGATTGCACCGGCATAAGATTAAGACAGACAAGATTCTGGAGAAGTTGGGAGTGGTGGTATGACGGCTGTCAGGCGGGGACGCCCGACAGCACGTATATGATTGTGGTCACGAGGCGACGTCCGATCGTATTGACCGCCGTCACACGCCCTCGTGTGATGGCTGGCAGACGAGGGCGTCTGCCAGCGGGATGACCGGATAACATACAAATTCCTGTGGTGTCAGGTGTCCCCACCTGACACAAGACGACCGCCGTCACACGCCCTCGTGTGACGGACAATCACGGATAAACGAGTGCCGCCACACGACCCGTGTGACGGAAAACTCTGCCGTCAAAAAATCTATATGGAAAACAGCATCTTAATCATCGGAGGCGGGATCTCCGGCATTCAGTCGTCGTTGGACCTGGCGAATGCAGGCTATCACGTGTACCTGGTGGAGAAAGCCCCCAGCATCGGCGGTCTCATGGCGATGCTGGACAAGACCTACCCCACCATGGACTGCTCCATATGAATTTTGGGTCCGAAGTTGATGGATGTCGGTCGACATCCCCGGATCACGCTGTACGCCTACAGTGAAGTGCAGCAAGTCAGCGGCGCTGCCGGCGAATTCGATGTCAAGATTCTCCGCAAGGCGCGTTATGTCAATGAGAAAGAGTGCAATGCCTGCGGCGAATGTGTCAAAGTTTGCCGGGTAGTGGTGCCAAACGAATATCAGATGGGCTTGTCGATACGTCGTGCCATCTATATGCCCTTCCCTCAAGCCGTTCCCTCCGCGTATATCGTTGACCCCAAGCACGTCAATAGCAAGTTCAAAATAGCCTGCCGGAAGTGCATCGAGGCATGCCAGAAGCAAGCCATCGATTTCGACATGAAGGACGAAACGGTGGATATCCGCGTCGGTTCCATCATCGTCGCCACCGGCATGGAATACTATGATCCGGGCGAAGCCAGCCAGTATGGGTACACGCGATTCGAAAACGTGATGAGCAGCCTGGAGCTCGAGAGGATGCTGTCGTCAGGCGGACCCACTGGCGGAGAGCTGTTCCGATTCACGGATCGCCGGCTTCCGAAATCCATTGCATTCATTCAATGCGTGGGTTCCCGCAGCGTGGATCACGGCATTCCCTACTGCAGCCGAATCTGCTGCATGAATGCAACCAAGGGCGCTTTGGTAATCCGTGAGCACTTTCCCGAGGCGGAAATCAAGATCTTCTACATCGACAATCGAGCGTACGGGAAAGGACTTGAGGAATTATATCGGCGTGCGTTGGATGAACACAACATCCAATACGTGCACGGCAAACCGTCCAAAGTCATCATGGATCCCGACACGAAAGACACCATAGTGTTGTATGAAGATGCCATGACCGGTCGCGTGGGTCGTTTCCCCGCCGATTTGGTAGTGCTGGCTTCGGCTCTGGTTCCTTGTTTGGGCAGTCGCGAATTCGGTGAGGTGCTGGGGATCGAGACGGACACGGATGGATTCTTCAAGCAAAAAGACCCGTGCGCATTCCCGTTGCATTCGACCCGCGAAGGCATCTATCTGGCGGGCTGTGCTATCTCTCCCAAGGACATCACGGATTCCATCACTGAGGCTTCCGCCGCGGCAGTCAAAGCCGCGACCCATGTGGTGCCGATGGAAGACGTTGAGATACCGGAAGAGGACAAAGTCAAGCCCGTCGATGTCACGGGTCCGCCTCGAATTGGCGTATTCGTATGCTCCTGCGGCAGCAATATCGGCGGTGTCCTGGATGTGGAGGATTTGAAACAATATGCAGCGACCCTGCCGGACGTATTCAGGACCGAGACCATGATGTTCTCCTGTGCAGCGCTGTCGCAAGAAGACATCCAGAAACGCATCTCGGAGCACAATCTGAACCGCATTGTGGTGGCTGCATGTTCGCCGAGGACCCATGCTCCCATCTTCATGGAGACTATCGCGAAGGTTGGTTTGAATCCGTACTTGCTTGACCTGGTCAATATCCGCGATCAATGCAGCTGGGTGCATCAGCATGAGGTTCCGGCGGCTCAGACAAAGGCGAAAGACCTGATTCGGATGTCGGTAGCACGCGCCAGGGAATTGGAACCGCTGGAGCATCTGACGCTGAACATCAATCGTGACGTACTGGTGGTCGGTGGTGGTGTGGCGGGAATGCAGTCTGCCATTGACCTGACCTTGCGTGGACATCATGTGACGCTTGTGGAGAAAGAAGGAAAATTGGGCGGGCGCGTCCGGAGACTCGCGAACATCTATCCCAGTTTCAAACCGGGATCATCCCTGGTGGAACAACTGGTTCAGCAGTTGGAGAAGCTGGATATTGACATCATGACCAGCACCGAAGTTGACGATGTTTCCGGCTTTGTAGGAAATTTCGAGGTCCAACTTCGTTCGGCTGCCCCCGTGGTGTCATTCCCGCGGAAGCGGGAATCCAGCGTGCCTCCGGAGAAGAGAGCCCTATCAGTGGGCGCCATCGTTCTGGCAGTGGGATCGGACTTGTACAATCCAAAAGGCGAGTATGGATTCGGGGAGTATCCCAATGTATTTACCAATATGGATTTCGAGAATATGATGGTCAAGGGGGAAGGACTGTTTGCTGGCGGCAAGTCACCCCAACGAGTCGCCTTCATACAATGCGTGGGATCGCGAAGGGAAGACGCCAATCCTGGATGCTCCCGGTATTGCTGCCAAGCTGCCATCAAGCAGGCTATTGCGCTTCGCCAGCGAGGAACGGACGTCGTGATTTTGCAGCGCGATGTGAGAGTGTATTCTCGGGGCGCTGAAGAGATGTATCGCAAAGCCCGGGAATTGGGCGTGGTGTTCTTGCGTTACGATCTGACCAATCTGCCGAAAGTGGAGGGAAAGGACAAAGCCGATTCGGTTACTATCTATCAACTGCAGTTGAAAACGGATTTGACCTTCTCGGTGGACGCCGTGGTGCTTTCCACCGGCATGGCGCCCAACAAGCAGGTGTTCGATGAGTTGGGCGAGTTGACGAAAGTGCAGCGAGGCGCTGACGGTTTCTTCATGGAACGCCATTCCAAATTCGGACCGGTGGAAACCAGTATGGAAGGGATTTTCCTGGCAGGGTGCGCCCAGGGTCCGAAAGACATCGCCGATTCCATCGCCCAAGCCGGCGCGGTGGGCGCAAAAGTATCGGCGTTGCTTTCCGGCGAGACGATTACCTTAGAGCCCATCGTGTCCGAGGTGACGAATATTGTCTGTCGAAGCTGCGGGCGGTGTGTCGATATTTGCGATTTCCATGCTATCACTCTGAACGAAGTGGGCGCGGAAGTTAATCGAGCCTTGTGCAAAGGCTGCGGCACCTGCGCCTCGATCTGTCCGACCGGAGCCATCGTGGCGCGGCATTTCAGCAACCGCCAGATTGAAGCACAGTTGGAAGCCTTTTTGGTTGGATAGTGAGGCGTGGTGTCATGTCTCCCGACGTGACACCGCTCATTCCCCCCTGCTATTGCAGGTGGGAGTAAAAGGGGGGTCATTGCGAGCGAAGCGAAGCAATCTCATAGAACTATGACGAGTGGTGTCAGATTGTCTTGTGCTGTCGGGTGTCCTCACCTGACAGCCATCAATCCGCAGGGTGTGGACACCCTGCGGCACGAGAAGGAAGCAGGTTCTTGTGCTGTCGGGTGTCCCCACCTGACAGCCATCAATCCGCAGGGTAAAGACACCCTGCGGCATGAGAATACATGTCCCTACGGCAACAGACGTTGGATATTCCATGGCTAAGAAGAAGTCCGAAACCAAGGTCGTCGAAGTCAAGCCCAAAGCGCAATTTGAGCCCCGCATCGTCGTGTTCGCCTGCAACTGGTGCAGCTATCCGGCGGCTGACAATGCGGGATTGGCGAGGATGCAATACCCTGCCAATATCCGCATTATTCGAGTGATGTGCGGCGGTCGGGTCAATCCGGCGTTCGTGCTCCGGGCATTCGAGCTGGGCGCCGACGCCGTGTTGGTGTCCACCTGTCATTTCCAGGATTGCCATTACATGTTTGGAGCCCGACGTGCGGCGGAAAATTACGAACGCCTGGACAACATCGTGAAGCTGCTTGGATTGGAAAAAGAGCGGATGCGTCTGGAGTGGATTTCCGCAGCGGAAGCCACCAAATTCGCTAAGGTAATCCGGGAAATGACCGAGGAAGTCCGCAAGGTTGGACCCTCGCCCATCAAACCCAACGGAAAACCGCAGCCTTTGCCGGATCGAATCGAAGAAACCACGGTAGCATGATTGCGATTCTCTAAGGATTTTCCTATATATGGAAATCACCGCTTACAAATCGACCAGGGTACTTCAGTGTTTGGAATGCGGCAAATGCACGGCGGTTTGCCCGGTCTCTCGATACAATAGGACCTTCTCGCCACGCCGGATGATCGGTCGAATGCTGGTGACCGGCGCAAGCCAGTTGTTCGATGATTCCCTGTTGTGGGCATGTCTGACCTGCCAATTGTGCAACGAGCGGTGCCCTCAAGATGTGGATTTCAGCGATCTGATGAAGAGCATCCGGATTCAGGCGTATCAAGCCGGAAGACGACCGGTGTATTCCCACAGCGGGGTGCTGCAATCGACCATGAGGATCATGGCGACCGGCGATATGAAGCAAGATCGGCTGCGCTGGGTTCCGAAAGAATTGAAGACCCGCCAGAAGGGCGATGATGTCTATTTCGTAGGCTGCGCGCCATATTTCGATGGATATTTTACCGACCTGTCGATTGACACACTGTCCACGGGCAAGAGTGCGATTCGGCTGATGAATGTGCTGGGCATCGAGCCGGTCATGATGCCGGATGAACGCTGCTGCGGGCACGATCTATTGTGGATGGGCGATGAGGAGAATTTCAAGCTCCTGTCGCAGCACAATTTGAAAGCCATTGCACAGACCGGCGCCAAACGGGTGTTCGTCACGTGTCCGGAATGTTACCGCACTTTTTCGCGGGACGTGCCGCGTTATTTCGGAAAGCCGAATTTCGAGGTGGTGTTCTTCCCGACGTTCCTGCTGGAGAATATCAAGAAGATACCATTGAAGTCGGACGGCAAGCATCGGGTGATGACCTATCATGATGCCTGCCGGTTGGGTCGCCACATGGGGGATTACGATACGCCTCGGAATCTGCTGTCTGCTCTTTCCGGCGTGGAACTTCGGGAGATGCTTCGGAATCGGGCGGGAGCCACCTGTTGCGGGACGTCCGCCTGGTGCAGTTGTGATTCGTATTCCAAGCAGATCCAGATGGAGCGGCTTCGGGACGCCAAGAGTATTGGCGCTGAAGTGATGGTTACGACCTGTTCCAAGTGTTCCATCCATTTCACCTGCACCCAGAAAGGACCGGAAGCGACAGACGACATTCAAATTTCGGTGCGCGATTTGTTGACCGTCATCGCGGAAGAGTGCAAGTTGTAGGTTGGGTTAGCGCAGTGTAACCCAACGCCGAAAGTGTCATTCCCGCGAAAGCGGGAATCCAGGGAACATGGCTTTGAGGTCGCATTTTGCGACTTGATATTCCATAATAGCACATCAAGAAAGTGGAGAATCGACCGTCTGGTTTGACGAAGCAAGCTATATCGAGTCAGCGTTGATAGCCTGAGGCGGGTTTTCGAACCCCGACGTCCCTGAGCTCATTGGATGTTGTACCGAACGAACTGAATGATGACTTTTGTGATGTCGAGTCGCCGCACTCGACAGTGTTCGGCACCGCAGGGTGCGACACTCCGCGGCACAGTCATATCGTTCCCGCGGCTTTTTCGCATCAATAGATAGGGAATCGAAAACCTGAATTGGGTTAACCTTGCGTAACTCAAGTCCACTTATACATCGACATACTGCTTCGGAACCGAATAGGAGGAATAGATGGCATCGGATGAACTCCGGATCGGAGTGTTCGTATGCGATTGCGGGTCGAACATTGCGGGAACCGTGGATACCGCGGCGGTGGCGGAGTATGCCAAGACCCTGCCGGACGTGGTCGCAGTGGTCCGCAACAAGTACACCTGCGCCGATCCCGGGCAAAATGAGATCAAGAAGGCGATTCACGAGCACAACCTGAACCGCGTCGTGGTGGCTTCCTGCACGCCTAAGATCCACGAGCCGACCTTCCGTAATTGCGTGGAAGAAGTCGGACTGAATCCGTATTTGATGGAAATGGCGAACCTGCGGGAGCACTGCAGCTGGGTGCACCAGGATGAGAAGGATGCCGCGACTATGAAAGCCATGGATCTGGTGCGCAGTGCCGTGGCTCGTTCCAGATTTTTGGAGCCGCAGGAAGAGGCGGTGTTTCCGGTCACCAAGGCTGCGCTGGTTATCGGAGGCGGAGTCGCCGGCATTCAAGCCGCTCTGGATCTGGCGGATGGAGGACATCAAGTCTATTTGGTGGAGAAGGAAGCCTCGATCGGCGGAATCATGGCGGGGCTGGACAAAACCTACCCCACCATGGATTGCTCCATATGAATTTTGGGACCCAAGATGATGGATGCCGGTCGGCATCCCCGAATCAAATTGTACGCCTACAGTGAAGTGGACCAGGTCACCGGATTTGTGGGGAACTTTCACGCCACGATCCGCAAGAAAGCCCGGTACGTGGACGAGACACAATGTAACGCCTGCCAGGAATGCACCAAAGTCTGTCCGGTGGTAGTTCCTGATGAGTACCAACAGGGATTTTCCTCGCGCCATGCCATCTACATGCCCTTCGCACAGGCAGTTCCGTCGTCCTACGTCATCAACATGGATGACTGTCTGGGGAACAATCCGATTGCATGCGGCAAGTGCCAGGATGTCTGCGAGAAGAAATGCATTGACTATGACATGAAGGATCAGTATATTAATATAGAGGTGGGTACCATCATCGTTGCTACTGGGATGGCGGTCTATGATCCAACTCCGCTGGATGAATTCGGTTACACTCGTCATCTTGATGTCATCACCAGCATGGAATTTGAGCGGCTGATCTGTGCCGGAGGACCCACCGGGGGGCATTTCATTCGACCGTCGGATCAGACCCGTCCGAAGCAAATCGGATTTATCCAGTGCGTGGGATCGCGCTCCAGCAAGCGCGGGAACCCGTATTGCAGCAATATCTGCTGTATGAATACGGTGAAAGACACGCTGCTGCTGAAAGATCATTATCCCGATACCGAAAGCACCGTATTCTATATGGACATCCGGTCGTTCGGCAAGGGATTCGAAGATTTGTATATGCGGTCGAAGGCGGCTGGAGTTCGCTATATTCGCGGAATCCCGGGTGAGGTGCGTTCCGATGGGAACGGAGGGATGGTTGTTGCAGTTGAAAATACGACCACCAATGTGCTGGAAGAATACCAGTTCGACATGGTGGTGCTTTCGGTGGGGGTAGAACCCCGGAAAGATCAGAAGATCGTCCAGAAGCTGCTGACGCTATCCAATACGGCGGACGGCTTTCTTCTGGAATCGCATCCCAAGTTGAAACCGGTGGATGCGCCGACACAAGGGGTGTTCTTTGCGGGGTGTGTGGAATCGCCCAAGGATGTCAAGGACAGCGTGACTCAGGCGGGCGCCGCTGCGGCTCGATCTTCGATCCTGTTGAATGCAGGAAAGGTCAAGATCGAAGCCATCACGGCGGTTTTGACCGATAAAGCCGGCTGTAATTTCTGCGGATTGTGTGCCAGAGTCTGTCCTTACAATGCGATCCAGGCGCCGGTTAAGAAGACTTCGACGTTTCCGTATATCATCGAAGCCGCCTGCCACGGATGCGGAACCTGTTCGGCGGAATGCCCGACGGACGCCATCAGCATGCGGCATTTCAGTGACCGCCAGATCATGGCGCAAATCGAAGCGATCCTTGCTAAAGACAAGCCGGACAACGTGGTGGTCTTCGCCTGCAACTGGTGTTCCTATGCCGGCGGTGACAATGCCGGAACGTCCCGGCTGCAATATCCGCCGACCTCGCGGTTGATTCGAACGATGTGTTCCGGCAGGGTGGATTCGGAATTCGTGTTGCACGCTTTCAAGCTTGGTGCGCCGGTAGTATTAGTATCTGGATGTCATTTCTCCGATTGCCACTACATCAACGCAGTCACCTGGACCCAGCGGCGAATCGAAAAGCTGTGGGACAAGCTGGAGAAGCTGGGTATCAGAGCGGAACGGCTGCAACTGGAGTGGATTAGCGCCGCCGAGGGTCAGAAATTCGCCAAAGTAATGAAAGCCGTCGAGGAGATTCGGCAGACCGTAACTCCGGAGGAGATCGAATATACCATGAAGGTATTAAGCGAGGAAGTTGCGGAAGAAGCCACTGCTTAAGATTCTTGCATCCACCACCGGAGGGTTACGGTATCGCTCTGTGGTGGATGTTTCTTTTTTTGTGATGCATGGAACTTGTCATTCCAGCGGATACGATGATGTCATCCCGCACTTGATGCGGGATCCAGTTCTTCCCCCCGGTATCCGGGGGGAATTCAAAGGGGGGCGTGTTCTTGTGCTGCAGGGTGTCCTCACTCTGCAGATTAGCCATTGGATTTCGGTGTCAGGTGCGGGCACCTGACACCACATAGGCTTAGGTTGGGCTTTTCGCCGCTCAGGGGCTTACGCCCTGGCGGATTAGCCCCGCGTAACTCAACAGAATTGTGTCAGAGGACCATACATGACTGGAATAATCGAAACGCTTCCTGTAATCACCATAAATGAGGCGTGGTGCAAAGGTTGCGGCTTTTGCGTGGAATATTGTCCCACCGGCGTGTTGGCGATGAATGGTGTGGTGCCTGCGGTCGTAAATCTGGAGGCTTGCACTGCATGCCAGATTTGCGATTACATGTGCCCGGATTTCGCCATTACCGTGGTGGGCGAACCTCCCAAGAAACGCAAGAAAGCACTCTAATTGATCTTCGGAATCCGTAGCATAGGGCTTTATGCCCGTCTTGGTTGCCCACATGGGGCTGTGTTACGTTAATCTGAGACGCCCATGAAGGGCTATGCTACGTCGCGCACAAAGGGCTATGCCACTGGGATTGACATTTCTAAGGATCATAGATGAAGAAACAAGCTCAGGTGATGACCGGCAACGAATCGTGTGCATTGGGCGCTATTGCCGCCGGATGCAGATTCTTTGCGGGTTATCCCATAACCCCATCTTCGGAAATTGCGGAAATTCTCTCGATGGAATTGCCGAAGGTGGGCGGCAAATACATACAGATGGAAGATGAGATCGCGGCGATGGGCGCGATCATAGGCGCCAGTTTGGTCGGCGTCAAGGCAATGACTGCCACGTCGGGACCGGGATTTTCGCTAAAGCAAGAGAACATCGGATACGCATGCATCGCAGAGATTCCGTGCGTCGTAGTGAATGTGATGCGTGGCGGACCCAGCACCGGATTGCCTACGCTGCCATCCCAGATGGACGTGATGCAAGCCCGGTGGGGTACTCATGGCGATCACCCCATTATCGCCCTGGTGCCGAACAGCGTCCGGGAAGTGTATGATCTGACTGTACGCGCTTTCAATCTGTCAGAAATCTACCGGACGCCGGTGATAATGCTCCTGGATGAGATCCTGGCGCACGTGAACGAAAAAGTGCACCTGCCGGAACTGTCGGAACTAAAGATTGTCAATCGGACATTGGCGGCGACGCATCCTGAAAAGTACCTGCCCTACGAGCATGTGGAATCGGACATCCCGCCCTTCATCAGTTTTGGGGAAGGCTATCGCTTCCACGTGACCGGATTGTGTCACGACCAGACGGGATTTCCGACTAACTATAGCGTGGAAATCGACCGGCAGCTTCGGCGCCTGAACCGCAAGATCGACCGCTATAAAGATCACATCATCGAGGTGGAGCAGTTTCTGATGGACGATGCCGAAGTCGGCGTGTTCGCGTATGGTTCCGTGGCGCGATCCGCCAGGCGTGCGGTGTTGATGGCGCGGGAACGAGGCATCAAAGCCGGGCTCTTGCGACCGTTGGTCATATGGCCCTTCCCAGAGAAGCAGGTGGAAGCATTTGGGAAGAAGGTCGCCAAGATCGTGGTGGCGGAAATGAACCTGGGACAGATCGCCCACGAAGTCGAATGGGCGGCAAACCGGAAAGGGGAAGTGCACAAGGTGAATCGGATTGACGGTGAACCGATCCACCCTGACCAGATTCTGGAAGCAATCCTTTGAGACGCTCGAGGAGATACAATGGCAAGCTATTCAACACAATACGATAAATACCTTCGTCTGGACAAGTACCCACTGATCTGGTGCCCGGGGTGCGGCGACGGGATCATCTTGAAATCGATTCTCCGCTCGGTGGACAAACTGGGCTACGACAAGGACAACATTGTGATGGTGTCCGGAATCGGCTGTTCGTCACGGACTCCAGGGTACGTGGATTTCAATACGTTGCATACCACGCACGGTCGAGCGCTTGCCTTTGCGACCGGAGTCAAGTTGGCGAAGCCGGAGTTGAAAGTCATCGTCATCACCGGCGACGGAGACGCCACCGCCATCGGCGGGAATCACTTCATCCATGCCGCGCGTCGAAACATAGATCTGACGGTCATCATCTACAATAACTTCATTTACGGTATGACCGGCGGTCAGGTGTCCCCGACCACACCCAGCGGCAGATTTGCCAGTACGGCTCCCTTCGGAAATCTCGAGCCGACATTCAACATCAGCGGATTGGCACAAGCCGCAGGAGCCAGTTTCGTGGCTCGGTCGTCTGTCACCCAGGTACGAATGCTGGACAAATACATCGAAATGGCGCTGCAGAAAAAGGGATTCTCGCTGGTGGAAGTGATGACCCCGTGTCCCACTGCGTACGGCAGGCGAAACCGCATGGGGACGGGATTAGCCCTGATGGAATGGCTGAAGGAAAATACTATCACTCAGGCGAAAGCCGCCACTATGACCGAAGAGGAGCTGAACGGGAAGATCGTGACCGGCATCCTGGTCGATCGCGAGAAACCGGAATACACCGAACAGTATCTGAAACTGATTGAAAGGGTACAGGCATCGCAGAAAGAGAGGGCGCATTCATGAGCTTCCGTTACGAAATCCGTCTGAGCGGCGAAGGCGGTCAAGGGCTCGTACTTGCCGGAAAAATCCTGACAGAAGCAGCGGCGATCTACGAGGATATGAATGCGACGCAGTCGCAATCCTACGGTCCTGAAGCCCGAGGCGGAGCTAGTCGATCCGAAGTCATCATATCCGACCAGGACATCGATTACCCCAAAGCCGTCAATATCGACCTGCTGCTGGCTCTGACTCAGGAGTCCTTGAACCGATACTGGCAAGACTTGAAAGAAAACGGCATCCTGCTGGTCGATTCCGATTCCGTCAAAGAGGTTCCGGACGGGAATTTCCAGACGTATCGCGTCCCCATCATCAAGCTCGCCCGGGAGGAAGTGGGAAAGGCTGTGGTCGCCAATATAGTGGCTCTGGGCGTCATCACGGAACTCATGCGCGCCGTGTCTCCCAAATCGGTGGAATCCGCGATCCTGACCCGGGTCCCTAAGGGAACGGAAGAATTGAATCTCAAGGCGTTCCGCCTGGGTCTCCAGATCGGTCGAAACCTGAAAGAACCGGCAAAACACCAGTGATTTCAGTAGTCATTAGTAGGTTGGGTTGGGGCTCATGCCCGGAACCCAACATCTTGTGCTCCAGGGTGTCCTCAGCCTGGAGCCTGATCAGTGTGCTGTCAAACGACTCGTTTGACAGCACGCAACGTAGCCGTGTCATTCCCGCGAAAGCGGGAATCCAGAGAGTAGGTTGGGTTGGCCCCGCGTAACCCAACATTGCCCTTGTCGCAGACTGTCATCCTGAACGAAGTGAAGGATCTCTGCCGTGCTGCAGAGTGTCCCCACCTGCGGATGCACGATCGATCTTCCGTGTCAGGCGAGGACGTCTGACACCACCCAACACCAGCGTCGTTGCGATGGCGTAAGCCCGAAGCATTCTCCTCTAATGGGCAAATGATTTCCGACAGCTACATTCAACTTGAGCGTCAGGTCTCCGATTTTGGCAATCATAATCGGAAATACCTGTACTTTATCTCCAACACCAAGGACGAGCTTATCGAACGGCTGGAACGGAAGGGAGTCTTCGATCAGGTCCATCTGTGGAAACCGGCGATGTATCTGGCGACCGAGATGGACATTATTCGGTGGGTGTGTGATTCTGCGAAAGAGCAATTGAGATTTCTCGGATGTTATTATGCCCTTCAATTCCTGCACTTCAACCTTCAGTCTTTGAGCGTCTTGAATCTGGAACTTGCATCCGGCGTACCCAAACTGGATGCGTATCAGCATTACATGGTCAGCCAGGGGGAAAAATTCCAGCAACTGAGCGGTACCTATATGGAGAAGTTGCTGGATTTGTTTATTCCCCCTGCGAAGCGACCGGAATTCATCATCTGCGGTTGCGGCAGCCGGGCGGACCAAGATGACATCGACGTGGGGATTGTGGACGATGGCTCGGAAAAACGGGTCGAGTTCAATCACGCCATCAATCAATTGACATTGGAAATGTTGAAACGCGCATGCCCGTTGCACTTGTACTTGTCCGAACACGTCGGAGGCGAGAGCTATTCCGCATCCATCCCGGAATACGAGCAGCTCCTGCAGACCGGTATCCATGATTTCATCATCATCAACGAAATGCTGGGCACCACGCCTATCTTCGGCAGTCAACGGCTGTACAAGGAATTCCAGCGCAAGGTTACGCACCGATATTACTATCACCGGGGCGGGGAGAATCTGTACCACGAGGGGTTTCTGAGAGGTATTCTGGGCGAAATCCGGTCGCTCATGTTGCAACGGATGAAGCAGGACCGAATCAATCCGAAAGATGACGCCCTTCGCATGATCAAAGGTCTGATCTCGGTAGGGAAGACCGTGTTTCGTATCCCTTCAGTGGATCCCTGGGAGATTCTGAATGTCCTGGCGAAAAGGGATTCGGAACGCGCCGATGTGTACCGCCGGGTCAACAATGCTCTGACCTACTTTGAGACCTTGCGTCACCTATATCAGTTATTTGCGGCTCAGGAAGAAGAGATTAGTTTCGACATCGCAGGCACCAAAGACCATCTGCAGAAGGTGGCTGAGATCATGGGGTACCGGGATATCGGCAAGATCAAAGCTGCCGATCATATGTTGATACACTACTATGAGTATGTGGAGCTGGCAAAGACGTCGGCGGAGGTTATCCTGACCGACGTCATTTTACAGCTCAAAGAAATCTCCTCATTCACAATCCTCCTCGACAAGAGTCTGTATCTCGAGCCATCCAATAATACCCCGAAAAATCTGGCGTTGGAATTCATCAAGACCGGCGAGTTCTTCAAGGGGACCAGGTTCTGGAATGACGTGTTGGAGGCGTTGGACGCCGAGGATCAGGTTGTGATTGACCGGTGGGTGCGGGATTTGTGGTCGATGGATGCCAGTCTTCGCACCGCGACCATCGAACGCTATGCCAAATGGGGAATCCATTCACCGTACACATTCACTTCGTTACTGATAATCCTCAGCAAATATCAAAAGCGGAATGGTGACGGCATTCCGGTGTTCAATGAGATGAATCAGGTGTTCCTTCGCGAAATCGCAAGTTCCGAGTGGACGACCGCAAGCATCTCCCGCATATTCAACCACTATCCCCAGATGTTGAACGAATATCTAATGACTCTGGAGGAAACGGACGTTCAGCGTTTCGAGAAGTTGATCAGCGACGAATTGTGGGACGAGGAACTGAACCAGGTTCGCAAGAACTTGTTGCATCTGTGCGGACTGCATTACAGGTACAGCCGCTATTTCCGGCGGTTTTTCCGCCGGGTGGTGACCAAATATCCCCAGTATATTCCAGTGCTGCATGATACGGAGACGCTGAAGCAGATCGCCCGGGGGATCATGGGCAACATCGACAGCTTGCGGTCAAACCAGGAACGCATGGAGAAACTTGGGGAATACTATGACCTGGAGTTCTTCCGGCTGGGGAAGCAGACGCTGGAAGGATACTCCGCCCATGCCATCAATTCCGAATTCACCGAGTTTAGCGATACCTACACCATTAACCTGTTTGACGTCTGCAAACAGGAAGTGGACAAGAGAGTCGGATCGAGAGTCAGTACGCGGGATAACTTGGGGATATTCACTACCGGCGGGCATGCCCGCCATCAGGCGTTCGACGATGACTATGATCTGATTGTGCTGCTCGATTCGGAAAACCGCGAGATTATCAGCTATTCCACCAAGATCCTGACGTTGATGAATCGGGAAATCACCAAACGCGGGATCATGCCCCATTTCCGATTCGCCGACCGTTTCGGAAGCTACATCACGCGGTTCAGCCAACTGGAAAAGTGGCTGGCGACGCCGCATGAGGACCTGTTCATAGACCAGTCACAGCTCCTGGAAGCTCGAATGGTCGTGGGCAGCCACAAGCTGCAGAAGGAATTCGAACAGCGTATCATCACACCATTTGTCTTCGAGAGAAGCGACCAGTACATTCAGGACATGATTCGAGAGCTGAAAGCCCGGCGCCAGGAGTCCGAGCAGCGCGAACGTTTGAAGTCGAATTTCAAGGAATGTCCAGGGGGACTCAGAGATGTCGGTATGCTCATGCTGATGTTCAAAGCCAGGTATAAAGTCTTGACACCCATGAGCGAGGAGCTGTTCGATCAGATGAAGGAATTGCTGCCGGATTGCAGGCGGGAATTCCGAGTCCTGGGTCAATCCTGCACGTTCTTGAAACAGATGCGGTATCTGTACCGGTTGTCCGCCACTGCGGATGACACGTTTCGGACGGATTTTCTTGGCATTACCGCCAAAGCGATGGACTTTGTCGATGACGATGGGGAGGGAGACGAATTGAAGATGATGAATGCGTTCCAGAGCGTGACTCAAGAAGTGAGCCGGATCATCAACCTGCTGATCGAGAGGAAACTGACGGTTCCCGAGCCGGGAAGGGTAGTCTTCGATTAGATATATACTGAGATATGGTTAAAGGAAGGGATTTGGAGTATGGCTGAAGAAGCGCAATTCAAGTGCTTGCGGTGCGGTGCCGAGTTTCCGCTGCACTACGATCCCAAGGTAGTGGAAGAACGCACCTGCCCGGAATGCAAGAGCAACAGCGTCCGGCGGATCAAAGAAAAGAAGTGACACCAGTATGAGTGTAGGAGCTTAGCATGCTAAGTCCCCACTTCATCGCCACCGGATATGTGAAGCGGCGCCCGTTTGGGCGCCGCTTTGTTTTCCCGCCGATAGGCGCGGATTACTTCAGATACAGCATCTTTCGCAGGTCGAGGGAACGACCGTCCACCAGCAATCGGTAGAAGTAGATGCCGGTGGCGACTGATTTGCCGTGATCGTCGATGCCGTTCCAGGTGACCTGATGCCACCCCGCCTGTTGCTCGCCGACGTTGAAGGCGCGAACCTGGCGACCATAGATGTTGTAAATGGCGATCCGCACAGGAGCGTTGCGAGGCAAGGCATAAGGAATCACCGTCTCTGCATTGAACGGATTTGGGAAGTTCTGATCCAGCGCGAATTGCGCCGGAACCGTCGATTCGCGCTCCGAGACGTTGACACCCTGGGCTTGTCCCTCCAGATCGATCACCAGATCGCCTCCGTTCGATTCGAAGGTCACGGAACCTTCCAGAGTCCCGCCAGTTGCCGGCGTCCATCTCAGGAAGCAATTGCTGGAATCGTCCGGACCGATTTCCATGCTCTGCGCGAAAACGAATATCGCTTCGATGTTGGTCTGGACGGTGTAGTTGGAGATGGTCAACGGGATATTGCCGGTGTTGTACAATCTGAACTGCACGACTTGCTGGCTGCCCACGTTGACGGTGCCGAAATTGACCTCAGTCGTGGACGAACTCAGAATCGCCTGGATTCCCATGGCGGAAACGTCGATGTCCCGATTCCCGCCATTGGACACGAAGTGGAGCACATCAGTCACGGAACCCATCGACGTCGGCGTGTAAGTCAGAGTGACCAGCAACGAATCACTGCTGGGCAGATTGGCGCTGCTCGGGCTGACTTCGAAATCAGGATGCGCAATCGCAATCGAGGAAATGTTGACCGTCTGTTGACCGTAACTGTACGCCCACAGAGTTTCCTGGACGCTTTCGCCAACCAGGACATCACCGAAATCGACGCTCAGAGGCTCGACCCAGAGGAACGGACCGGATCCGGCGACGGCGGCTTCCATACTGACTTGCACTGTGCCGGCGTCCGTTACCACGTACAATATTCCGGTGAACGTACCTTCGGACTGGGCGTGGAAGGTGACTGTGATCTCCAGGAGATCATCCACCGCAAATACTTGACCGGAAGCCGGATTGGCTGTCCACAAGCTGGGATTGGACGAATAGACGTTGGTTACGTGCAGGATACCGGTGCCGGTATTGTCCACGTTCAAAGTGCGATTGACCACACCGCCGACGATGGTGGATCCGAAATTCAAACTCGTTGGATCCACGCCAACTTCCGGATCCATCAGCGACGCGATCATGTTCCGGACGGCAGTCTCCTCGAATCCGGTCTGTGTGTAACGCAGCACCTGATTCTGGTCGATGATGGCATCATGCGGGAAGTAGAAGCTGCCACCTTGGTTGGGGATGAAGAGCTGCGACGTCGTGGTGGACATGTCCGACAGCACTTCATAGGTCAATCCCAATTGCTGTATCCAGGCCTGGCAGGTTGCCTGGTTTTCCTGCCAACCGGGGGACAGGACCATCAGACCCTGAGGTCCGTATTCCTGGTACATCTGCTCTACGAGCGGAGCCTCCGCTCGACAGTATGGTCATTCGAAGAACCAGAACGGCATCATGACGATGCAGTCCTGGTAATCGTACAGCGAAATCTGCTGACCATACGCATTGGGCAGAGTGAAGTTGTTGACATGATCCCCGACTTGGTAAACGGCGCTGGCGGGACCAGTCATGCTCACGATGAGCGCAAAAACTACAGCGGGAATTGACAGAGTGCGCAGGCTCATAGTGATCCTCCTCATTGTGTCAATCTGGAAGAGGCGGCATATACCCTAATAGTGTTACTAATCTACACAAAAATGTCTTCAATGTCAAGTAGTAACATGCAGATTCTGAAAAAAAATCAAATGGCGCTGCGGGAAATTCCGCAGCGCCATTTTCAAGCTGTTCCAAACGACTGAGTTACTTCAAATAGAGCATCTTACGCAAATCAAGTGACCGACCATCGACCAGCAGCCGGTAGAAATAGATGCCTGCGGCGACAGGATTGCCGTGCACGTCATTCCCAGCCCAGACGGCGCGATGCCATCCGGTGGGTTGCTCGCCCAGATTGATAGCTTGCACCTGCCGACCATAGGTGTTGAAGATGGCGATCTTGACGTGCGCCGAGCGCGGTATGGCGTACGGGATCATGGTGGACGAATTAAACGGATTGGGGAAATTCTGACCCAACTCAAATCGAGTCGGTATGGCGGTTTCCGGATCCGTTACGCTCACGCCCTGCGCCACGCCGATCAAATCGATCACCAGGTCGCCGCCGTTGGAATAGAAAGTAATCGTGCCGTCCAAGGTTCCGGCGATGTTCGGCGTCCAGATCATATAACATGTCGTGGAGTCACCGGGGTCCAGCTCGGTGCTCTGGATGTTGTACGACATGTTAGGGATGTTGGTTACTACTTCGACATCCGAGATGGATAACGGGGCATTGCCGGTGTTGCGGACACGGAAATTACGGGTCTGGAATCCACCCACCGGAATAGTGCCGAAATTAACCTCGGACAAATTGCTGCCGATGACGGCTTGACCTCCAGTCGCGGAGACATCGACTTCCCGATTTCCGCCGGTCGAAATGAAGCTCAGAACGTCCTGAATGGTGGCGGGTCCGGTTGGAGTGAACGTGACCGTGACTTCCAGGGAATCGCCGCTGGGCAGATTGGCGCTGGTCGGTGACACAGTAAAATCAGGATGCGTCATAGAGATGGAGGAAATTGTCACTGTTTCTTGCCCCGAACTGTGCGCCCAAACCGAAAGCTGTGCCGAACCGCCCACTTCCACTTCGCCGAAATCGAGATTGACGGGCGTCACCCACAGGAACGGTCCCGACCCTGCTACTTCCGCATGCAGACCGACCTGAATGGTTCCGGCATTGGTGACCACATTGAGAACTTCGTTGATGGTCCCCGCCAATTCGGCATGGAGAGTCACGACGACATCAAGCTGGTCATCGAGAGCATACACTTGTCCCGACGTCGGATTAGCCGTGAACAGCGCCGGATTGGATGCGTAGATATTGGTGACCTGCAGAATGCCGGTTCCGCAGTTGTCGATGGTCAGATTCCGGGTGACGATCCCGCCCAAGACGGTGGATCCGAAATCCAACTGCTCAGGATCGCATGACGCCTCGGGTTCGAGCAGATTTTCGACGATGTTCTCAATCGAACCGGGATTGTAACCCGTTGCGGTGTACTGCATGGTCTGATGCTGATCTACCACACAGTTGTGCGGGAAGTAATAGTACCCACCCTGAAGTGGGATAAAGAGCCTCGAAACCGTGGTGGGCATGTCGGATAACACCTCGTAGGTCAAGCTGTAGGTGTTAATCCAATTCTGGCACGACGCCTGGCTTTCTTGCCAGCCGAGAGACAAGACCATAACACCCTGTTCCTCATACTCTTCGAAGAACTGCTGTAACAGCGGAGCCTCCGCTCTACAGCTGGGTCACGTGGCGAACCAGAATGCCAGGACGACAATACGATCCTGGTAATCATAAAGCGATACATTGGTGCCATAAGCGTTGGGGAGAGTGAAATCAGCAACAGGGTCGCCGACGTGGTACTCTGCGATTGCCGGTCCTGCCACGCTCAGGACCAGCAAGGAAGCTATGGCAGCAACGAGTGAAGTGCGCAAGCTCATAGCGATCCTCCTTTGATTATGACGACGAAAATCAAGACTGTTATCCCAAAGGGTGTTGAATCGAGATTAGCTAAATTGCCCTGCGGAAAACCGATTCTTACCAATATACACAAAACTAATCCCAATGTCAAGAGCAAATCATCGCAATCAAAAATTGTCGTCAACTTTGAAACCAATCCCAGCAGACTATCATTTGCTGTACTTCAATTTCCAGAGTCTCGCAGTGACTTCCTCCAGATGTGGAGCGATCTTGGCAGGGTCGTCGGTCCTTTCCGGGACGTTCACGAATACCGCATATGGTACTCGGTGCCCTTTAATGTCGACGAAATTGGGATCCCTGGCAGCAACGTCATCCCAGTCGCTTTCTTGGTACAGCCGCGCCAGTTTTGCATCGGGAAGCCCATGCTCCAAAATACTGTCCGGGCGCTTCGGATTAAATCGGCGACGGTTGCGATAAAGCGATTCTTCCCAGGTGACGTGGATGTACAGGATGACTCCGGCTTTCAAGATGTCGTCCGACAAGTGCTGGAAGGCGGTCTTGAAGCCCCCGTGTTCGGAACCCCGAGCGAATTCAATCAGTGCCGTGGGTCGGTCGGGACTGTCTTTGTGGTCGCGAAGGAATTTGGAGTAATCAAGACTGAGTCTTTCGATCAGCAGGTGCCACTGGTAAAAGTGCAGGAAGTAGCCGTCTTTGTCGGTCATCATGCGGGGTTTCTTCAGAATCTTCTCCAGGATCGCGTCCTGTTCGAACCACTGCCACAGCATCGGAAAATCGTCCAATTCTACGAATTTGCCGATGTGGAAACGTTTTCTGCGTTCCGCTTCCGGCGTCCTTTTCAAGAAATCGATGACCTCGGATTTGCCGGCTGCCGGTCTTCCGATCAAGATGATGTTTTCGAAGGTGTCGCGCATTCGCATTCTCCAATTTCAAGTCATTCCCATGGCTCGTCACTCTTGCTTCTCTATCTGATCTGTGACATAACCTTTTTAACCAAAGGCTTGAGCGGAGGCAGGTCTTTCTTGATCAATTCCCAGAGGATTTCCGGGTCGGTTCCGAAGTATGCATGAGCGAGACGATCTCTTAGTCCTGCCATCTTCCTCCAGGGTATTTCCGGGTATCTGTCTCTTACCGCGCCTGGAATGTTCTTCGTTGCCTCTCCTATGATTTCGAGTGCACGGGTTACTGCAAGATAGGTCTTCTTGTCGTCGATGAATCTGTCGAAGTCCATTTCTCGAGTGAACGATTCGACATTGTCGATGCTGTCCAAGATGTCCTGCAGGAAATCTTGATACGTTCTCGGTGTCATAGATAGATGACCTCCCGCAGGATATTCTCCCCGATTCGAGGCTTCAGAGCTTTTCTTGAGACAAGGTCCACGCGCATCTCTAAGACCTGCGCCAGGTGATCCTCCAAGTCCAAGAATTCAAAAAAACTGATTGGTTCATTGAATTCCACCAGGATGTCTACATCGCTCCTTTTCCTTTGTTCACCCCTGACAAAGGAGCCGAAAATCCCGATTTCCTTTATCTTGAATTTCTCGCGAAGGACTTCTTTGTTGTCCCTCAAGATCTTCTTGATTTCTTCCAGGGATTTCGTGGGTTGCCGTTTCATGCTTTTCCTTTCAGCTTTGCCTGCGGATAAGCGCGCCAGATAGTGATCGCCAAAATGAATCCCATCGCGGCGAATGGCAGAAGGAATATGGGCCAGAAGTTCCAGTTCCAGGTGGTGATGAAGCCCAAGCACAAGGACTGGATGCCGGTTCCCAAATACACGCAGCCGTCGATTAGCCCGACGGCAGTGGCTGCGGCTTTGCTGCCTCCGAAATCCATTGTAGAAGTTCCAGACAGCATGCCGTGTACGCCAATCACGCACAGGCTCATGAAAGCCACAATGAAGCCCAGGATGTACCAGGGTGCTCGGAGTGAAAACACCATGGCGACGGTCCCAGCTAACATGAGTCCGTAAAGCAGAGCCGCCACCGGACCGCGCCGTGAGCCAAAAACCTTGTCGGAGACAAATCCCGCGAATACGCCGCCGGTTACTCCGGCTAACATCAAGATTAACCCCCAGTTAGCCAGCATGAAGTGGTCGCTGGTATAGTGGAGGGCATCTTTGATATAGATGACATACCAATGCATGATGCCGTTGCGCATGACACCGGAGCAGAATTCGATGACTGCGATGGTTATGATGATCTTGTTTGTCAGGATGCGCTTCAGTATTTCGCCCAAATGGAACGGTGTGTCTTCCTCGCCCGACGAAGCATCTCCGGTATCAAAGTCCTCAAAGCCCGCCAAGCCGGGTCGGTCACGCAGCAGGAATAATTCTATTACGAAGAACGCCGCCAGGATTGCTGCTGGTACGTAGAATACCCACCAGGTTTCGTCGATAGTGGCATTGCCGGCGCCGACTACGGATCGCAGCACCTGCTGAACGATGTTGAGATGCGTGGAGACCTGGGCTTTCGTGGCTTCCGAAATCATCAAGCCCCAGTCGAAAGCGAAGTACAATCCAAGGGAAATCAGGATTCCGAAAATCCCGCCGAAGATTCCTCGTTCTCGCACGTGGAACCACGATGCGTTCACCTTCACGATGGCTACCGCACCGTAGCTTTGGAAATACATATTTCCAGCGTACAGAACGCTGAAGACCAGCCGGAGGTTAAACGCTGCAGGGTTTGCCGCGGTCAACATATGGTGGATGGTCAATCCCATCATGGTGTTCATCACGGCGGAGCCCATAGCGCCAATCAAGATCGCTTTCTTGCCTCCGATCCGGTCAGTCAATGGTCCGTTGATCAGAAATGCCAGGGCATAAGTGACGGTACCGACTGCAAAAATGATCCCGAAGTCCTCTTTCGTCATCAAGTCGCCCAAGGCGTTCTTCGACACGGTCAGGTTGTACCGTGCCATGTACAGAAAAGCGTAAGTCAGCCCCATGGGAAACCAGTTCAGAAAACGTCGGATACGGTATTCCGGAGAATGCTGAACCGGGAGATCTCTTGCCATTAGGTCGGGTCCTTTCCTGATGCATCTCGTGGACGGTGGCACTGGAAATTGGAAGTGCCGAATAGTCTGATATGGTAGTCGGGATTTCCCCTAATGTAGAATTTGCTTCAGACAATGTCAAGCATTTCTTGGCTCTATTTACCGAGGGGCAGCTGGATCACCAGTCGGTGTGACGCTGCACCGTTCCACCATCATGACAACGGTTCGCCCTGGAGCTCTGGTGCGATGCAACACCCCTTTCGGGACCGCGTATCCTTGGTGAGGGGCAAGTTTCACGGTTTCCGTGCCGATGTCGATCAACAATTCGCCCTGAAGTGCAAAAAAGAACTCGTCTTCCTGATCATGTTTGTGCCAGTGGAATTCGCCTTGCAGGATGCCGAGACGGATGACGCTGTCGTTGACCCGACACAGCGTCTGATTGTACCACTGTTCCTTGCAGTCGGCAACCAGCTTGGGGATATCGATGACCTCCCGGAAGTCGAACCTCGGTTCCAGATTGCTGTTGTATTTGCCTTGTGTGCTCAATTCAGTTGCCTCTCAGATCACACGAGACCTGCTCAAATGAGAGCGCTGGGTTTTGGAAATAGGCGTCCAACGGGAACGCGTCATACCAGATAGTTGAGATAATGGAGTATCAAGGCTCCTCGAAATGTCATGTCGATTGTGAATGGTTCTATATCTCGCCCGTGGACATAAGGTTCTAACATGCAGTAGTCGAACGACCGGCTCTTCCGGTATTCCGGAATCCGGAAACATCCGTCTCCATCCTGATGAGCCAGCAACTCATCCAGAAGCCATTGCCCCTGCTCGGTTCGTTCCACCATTCCCAGTCGCGCCAGGATTTCCAATTCCTGCATCAAAATCGACGGACTCTGCAAGTAGAATTCCTTGGATCGAAAGGCGGCTTCGTGTCCGTGGCGAAGGGCACCTTTCTTTGACAACAAATAATAGTCAGGCAGGGGTGAATTCTCACCTATGAAATCGACATACATTCCCAGCAAGCCTCGAAATTCCGGGATTTCGTGCACCCAACCGGCATGCGCCACAGCCCGCAGGAAATGATGAGTAGGAAAGTACACGCCACCGACCATAACCGTCTTCCCTCCTGCCTGACGATAGATCGGCTGCCGTTTGGCGCGATTCAGAAATGCTGCGAGTTCGGTCAGTCCTCGAATGATTGCTTCTTTGACCTGAGTATGGTTGTTGTAACCCGCCGGGCACAACAATCGGAGGGCGATATCCCGCAATAGTGTTCTCAGGAATGGGAGCAGGTCAGGATGCCGTTCGGGATAGTATGACAGTTCCCAGAGCGTGTTGTTTTCAGGATTCAGTAGTGGAATCAGGACCTTGTCGGCGCAGGATTCCACCGTCTTGTTCCCGGAATCGAAGCCGTACTCGACTAAACGTCCCAGTTGATATAAGGTAGATTCGTGCAGGCGTTCGGTGCCGGTGGTTTTTCGTGCGGCTACTGCATAAATTCCGTTTCCCCAGGATCCGTTGCACTGTTGACGGGATGCGATCTTCTTGGCTTCCGAAAACGACAGCATGTCCTCGCGGGCGTGATCCACGTCGGGATCCTCCAATCCACCATCTAAGATGTCCCTTATCACACGGTATCGGATGGGCGCCGAGGCATTATCCAGCAGCCACTGTGACAATCGGTCGGGCGTTCGCATGGTCAGTCATTTGGTTGACGCTGTCGGCGCCTTAGGAGGCGGCGAATGCCTCAAGAAGCTGCCGGTCTGCAAGAAGTGAATCACATTGTCGGAGCACTCTTTCTCCTGCACAATCTCGTTGTGAGGAGATTTCAAGATCACGAAGTCCGCTGCTCCCGCCTGATAGGCATTTTCCACGGATAACACTCCGTCATCATCCCCTGGGATTTTCCGGGAATAGCCCTCTGGTGCTTTGCCGCCGGCGATGATACCAAACAGGCAGGAGGGAATTCCCAGCTTGTCCGGTCCCGACGAGGAATCGGAGGTCACGGCTTGCGAAACCTTGCCGAACACCCATTTGTACAAGAAGGAATTGCGATGCCAATCCGCCTTTTCCGCCCCATGATTAGGCGGAGCAATCATCACCAGTATCTTGACTTTCTCTGGTCGGTAACGGCTCAAATAGTCGCGGGAAATCAATCCGCCGAGAGAATGCGTTACGAGATCAATCGAATCGCAGGGCAGGCTGTCCAGGAATGCTTTCAGCCATTCCGAATGTTCGCGAATCGTCCGGCGGGTGCTGGGGTAATCCGGTGCAATGACCGTGTAGCCGGCTCGCCGCAGGTCCAGCGCCAGCCAATCCAGGGATTGCGAATTCCGGAGCAGCCCGTGGAGCAGCACCACGCAAGGCTTCGCACACGCCTGTTCCTCCGGAGCAGCACTCCAGGTCTCGGTCGTGCAAAACAGACTTGCCCACGCCAGAAACAATATCAGAAGAATTCGCGCCATATCGTAGGTCGGGTTCCCTTATAGCCCGACATCTTCTTCCTCTTTCCCCCCTGCTATTGCAGGGGGGAAAAGAACGGGGTTACCGTTAACGTGTGGTGTCAGGTGTCTCACCCGACACCAGAACGAACCTGGATTCCCGCCTGCGCGGGAATGACACCCGAGAAGCAGGTCGGGTTCCCTCGAGAACCGGCAAACATCAACCTTGCTGTCATCCCGCACTTGATGCGGGATCCAGGATTGTCTCGCGGGTCTGGTGCGCCTCGAATCGGAAAACATGTCTTGATGCCAAAGATAAGCACTGTGGACGGCAAAGTCAAGGGAAATCGTGTCGGCGTGGTGGGGAATTGGGAAAACAGAAAGGGGTTGACATTGTGGAAAAAATGGCGTATATTCTTGGTTCGATTGGCGCCATCGTCTAGGGGTTAGGACGCCGGCCTCTCACGTCGGTAACAGGGGTTCAATTCCCCTTGGCGCTACTTAATATGAATAAAGGACTTGGAATCGATTCCAAGTCCTTATTATTTGCTCGAAAGTCCAAGGTACAAGCGGGTCGCATCCTTAACCTTTCCACCTCGAGGGGGGAATTCAAAGAGGGGCACTTTCAGACTTTGGGACTTCCTATCTTTCTAACTTTCGAACTACTTTAACAACACCACTTTCTGTCTGCATTCCCTGCCACTGGAAACCGACTGGATGATATATACACCGGAGGCACACATGGTGGCATCCCATAAGATTTGATGCGGTCCCGGAGATAGATGAGGGAATGCAAGTTCGTGGACCTTTTGCCCAAGGATGTTGTAGATGTTGATTAATACCTCCTTTTGAATGGGTATGGTAAATGGAATAGTTAATATATTGTTGAACGGATTAGGATAGGGGGGAAGAAGGCTGAATTCAGTGGGAAAGGGTTCACTGGGAGCTATTATATTGGTCAAGGCGTCACATTGATAAACCCGGAACTCGTATCCGCTGGTAGTGAACAAATACTGTCCTTGTATCTCCATATCGGTTATGTATTCATAAGTGGAATAATAGCCCACTAATCGAGGGTCGAGTGGATCGGTCACGTCATATATACTGATCCTGGTTAAGTCATCCATAACCACCATGTTTCCTGCAGCAGCTACAGCAAATACCGCATATCCACCAATCCAATTAATCTCGCTCGGATTGGTGGGATTCCTAACATCAACAATTCGCGTATCATTAAATCCATCGGCTACAAAGACATAATCACCCGAAGCGGCTAAATCAAACACCAAGCCACCGCCAAGGTTGCATGAGCCTACCAATTGTGGCATCGCCGGATTGGAAAGGTTATACACGTAAAAGCTTGACTCACAACCATAGTAGAGGTATCCATTCAACACCGTCAGACCGCGATATTCATCTCTATTGTTGAGTAACTGCGAATCCACGCACAGAGGAATCGCTGGGTTCGCCAGACTGAAAGTATAAAGATCGCTATAGCCGGTAACATACGCATAGTCGCCCCCAATAACTATCTGATCTCCACCATGCTCAGTGTAAACATAGCCGAGAGATTCTGGTTCTGCCGGATTACTGACATCAAAAACAACCACTCCACATCCGTGGCCCCATCCGTGCGCCGTCACATAAGCAAAGTTATCTCTAACAGCAACGTCCATACCCTCAATTCCAATTGTATTCATATGGGCAAATTCTGATATATGATAGGGAACACTTAGGTCCACTGTCCGAAAGCCTGTGACGTAGTCCGCTAGATATGCTGTTGTACCCCTGATGGCTGTGCGGGCAAGAATTCCCCTAGGACCAAATGAGCTGACCTCCACTGGCGCCGCAGGATCCGAAATATCCACCACCATTACTACATAGTCGGATCCGGACATTGTTGTGCAAACAAGATTGCCCGAACTGGAGACCCTGCTCGATCCAAGTGTTTCCACACCAATCGTGCCCTCAAACACCGGTTGAGCTGGGTTGGCGATATTCCAAATATTTAGCCAATAATTGTCCCATGAGCTCGAGCATTTCAATGTGACCGCATGCGAACCGGACACTGTTACATCCCAAGTCAGTCCGCCACTGTCGCAGGCTGCTACTTCCACGGGCAGTAGAGGATTTGACAAATCAATGATGCGCAGTCCGTAATCAACACTCGCCAGGAAGCCGTAGTCCCCTGAGATCGCGCCATAATATGCGCCAAAGATTGTATCTGCCGAGGCAACGAGTTGCGGAGCAGCGGGATTACTCATATCCCATACCCTTAATCCGGAACCACTCGTGCATAAATATTCACCTGCCATGCCCATTGCCTCCGAAACAATCCCATTGCCAGGAAAACCACCGATATAATGAACATTGGTAGGATTGGTGATATCCAACACGTATGGAATACCTTCATCCGAATGTGCAATGGCAAAGTTTCCGTGTACGAATGAAATAACACTCGCCCCAATAGTGGTCCACTGACCAACCACGACCGGGTGAGTCGGATCAGAGACATCGAGCACAAATCCGCCCGTTTCAATGCCGAGATAGGCGAGATTACCTACCACATAGACTCCGCCACCAGATTCACTATACTGATACCAGGTAAAACGTCCGACTTCCTCTGGATGTGCGGGATCTTCAAGGTTCATGATGTGCAAACCCGAACTTCCACCTACGACATATACCAAATCTCCTACCATTTGGATACTTTCCGTGCTCTGCCAGTAGCCCAGTCCCGACAAACAGTGCATCCCCAAACTGTCCTGCGCCTGACCGACATTCCATCCAGCCAGAAGTAGTGTAACCAGTGCCAAGCAAAATAAGTGACTCTTTCTCATGGTGACCTCCTTTTATGGGGGCATTCAATAAGATGTGCTGCGGTTCCGACTATTCGGGACGAATTCAGGTTTTTCAACTTGCCAACATGTCAACTTGCTAACTTGTCAACTTACCTCAATAACACCACTTTCTGCTGATATTGTTGACCATTTGTAGCCATCCGCACTAAATATATCCCCGAAGCGTGGGAACTTGCATCCCAAGTAACTCGATGGAGTCCCGGAGATAGATGGGGGAGAGCAAATTCCTGAACTTTTTGCCCCAGGATGTTGTAGATGATAATGACGGCTTCGGATTGAATGGGAATGTCGAACGGAATGATCAAGGTGCTGTTAAACGGATTAGGATATGGGGGTAGCAACGCGAACTCATACGGGGACAACTCCGGACGTGACTCTATGCCTGACAAAGCATCGCACAGGTAAACTCGGAATTTGCCGCCGCCAGCAGTCAATAGATACTGCCCCATGACATCCATGTCCCGTATCCACTCATTTGTCGTATCAAAATGGTAATAGCCTATAGTAACCGGGTTAAGCCGATCTGTCACATCTTTCACGCTGATGCCGTCAAGCCCGAAGGTCATCAGCGTGTTGCCACTGGTAGCCACCGCCCAGGTGGGTTCTCCGACCGAACCTACTTCAGTCGGATGGGTGGGGTCGCTGACATCGATGATGCGCACACCGCCGTACGCATACGCCACATAGCTGTAATTGTCTAACAGAGCGAGGTCTTCTACATGGAACTCCAGCGCATGGGGCAGGTCGCACGATCCCACCAACTGTGGAGCGGCGGGATCGGCAAGGCTGTAAGTATAGAAGCCCCATCCCCTGCCAAGGTAGAGATAGCCGTTTGCCGCCGCGAAACCGAAAAAGCCGGAAGCATAGTTGGTGATATGAAGTGTGTTCACGCACACCGGTGCCGCAGGATCAGCCAGACTGAAGGTTCGGAGCCAGAACGGTGAACCGCTATAACCATCAATCACGTATGCATAATCACCCGCTATGGTAATCCGCCCAATGAAGTCAGTGTTCTGATCAATGGCTGCAATAGATTCCGGCTGTGCCGGATTGCCGACATCAAATACCATCAAGCCACCACTCCCACAAGCCATGTATGCATAGCTTCCTCGGATCGCGACGTCGAACGAACCGAAAGAGGATTCTTCATTAGACATTCCCAGTTCGACGACTTCCGTCAGATCGGAGAGGTCAATCGTGAGTAAATCCGACCAAGCGTTTGCCAAATACCCAACAGTAGAGCTAACTGCCATCCGATAAAGGAATCCTTTTGTGCCAATGGTGCTGATCTCCGTTGGTGCATGCGGATCTGTGATATCCACTACGAGCAAGGATGGAGAGTGGACATCCATGTCCCCCGCACAAACAATAGTGCCGGAACTTGCGAGAGAATTCCTGTGCACAATATGCGGACCGAATGAACTCTCGAACACTGGTTGACCAGGATCCGACACATTCCAAATATTCAGACCGTCACCTTTCAAGACGATGGCGTGATCACCAGTTACCGTTACCGCCTCACAGGTACCCGAGTCGCACGAGCCAACTTCGACCGGCTGCAAAGGATTGGACACGTCGATAATCCGCAACCCGTTCCAAAAGGTACCAGCATAAGCATGATTTCCCGAAATCGCCGTGGCACCTATAACAAACTGAGTGTCAACCTCCGCCACTTGCACCGGCAGGGTCGGATCGCTGAAATCCCACATAGATAGCCCCCAACCGCCAAAGCACACATATTCTCCCACCATGCCGATGGGACAACATAATGAGGAGGGTAAGTTGCCGCCCACGATGTGTATGTTTCCCAGACTTGAGATATCCACTACGTAGCGACCACCATCTATAATACTCAGAATGGCAATGTCTCCGAGTACGAGGAAGAATTCAACCTCACATCCTGCCCACGGTATCCATTCAACCAGCGTATTGGGATGCGCGGGATCCGACACATCAAATACAATGACCCCGAAACCTGAGGCAACATAAGCTAAATCACCTCTTAGGCAGACACTACTACCACTCCAACTATCGGACCAACTGACCTGTCCGATATCCAAGGGATGAGCCGGGTCAGCAAGACTGACGATGTGAAGAGTGTTGGCGCTCACGACGTATGCCATGTCTCCCACCATTTGGATGTCGTCCGCGCCCTGCCAATAGTCCAGACTCGACAAACAGCTCATCCCCAAACTGTCCTGCGCCTGACCGACCTTCCCCACTACCAGCAGCAGTGCAACCAGTCCCCAAATATACAAGTAACTCTTTCTCATGCTGACCTCCTTTTATGGGGGCATTCAATAAGATGTGCCGCGGTTCCGACTATTCAGGACGAATTAATAATTCTCAACTTGCCAACGTGCCAACTTACTTCAACAACACCATCTTTTCCGTTTGTACGTGATGCCCCGCTTCCAGTCGGACGAAGTACACTCCTGACGATAAGGCTGAACCGTCAAAGGTGACGCAATGTTCACCAGCGTTGAGCACTTCATTGGTAAGCACTTTCACTTGCCGTCCAGTCACGTCGTAAACAGTTAGTTTTGCATGTCCCGTATTGGGTAGGGAAAACCGAATCACTGTGCTGGGATTGAATGGATTGGGATAGCAAGGATACAGAACAAACTCATGTGGCGTCACTTCAGGAGTTTGGACCCCAGACAGAGCGTCCACTTGATACACTGCCAACTTGCTCGGACTCACGGTGAGAAGGTACGACCCGAATATCTCCATATCCCTCATTTCCTCGATGATATTGTAATGCCCGATGTATCGGGGATATACCGGGTCGGAGATGTCCATGATATAAATCATAGCTTGCAAGTAATTCAAGGGTCGCTGATAGAAAGCCAGTGTATTTCCACTGGCAGCGATAGCCGTGACGTAGCTCCCCCCCGTCGAGCCCACAACTGTCGGGTGTTCCGGATTAGCAATATCAATAATCTGCACCCCGCCTTCGTAATACGCCACATAGGCGTAGTGACCAGCAAAAGCGATATCACGAACAAGTCCTCCCCAATAGGAAGGCAGGATACAGGAACCAAGGAATAGTGGGTTGGTAGGATTTACGAGGCTATATATGAAAATGCGGTCTATGCCTCTGGTATAAAGATAGTCGTTCGACACCCTCAAGACGCCTCCATTAACCTCAATAGAATCTAACAGCACTGGGGCTGCAGGATTTGCCAAACTAAAGATATCAAGGATACCCCCTTGCGTTGCATAGATATAATCTCCCCCAGCACAAATCATGAAAGGGTAATAACCGCCTAAATACCAACAATTAAGGGATTCCGGATTTGCTGGATTGACCACATTATAAGTTACCAATCCGTTGTACCAATCGGCACCATATACATAGTTCCCGTGGGCTGCTATATCACGAAATTCCACGAAGCCGAGAGGGCGACCAAGTTCTATTACCTGAGAAGGTTCAGTAAGGTCAATCACATGGAATCCAGCCCTGATGTCCGAAAGATACCCAATAGTTCCGTCTATTACAAGACAACCAAGAAACCCCCTTTTTCCGAATCGGGAGATTTCCACTGGTGATGCGGGATTGGAAATATCAAGTAATGCAACGGATTGGTCCTGCGAATGATCAAGGGCCGCGCAGAGCAGATTTCCCGAACTGGCAATGAAATAACCACCCCAGTCTAAAGGCAGTGCATACGTACCCGAAAAGAGTGGATTTGTCGGATCGGTAATATCCCAATTATCAAAACCCCAGTCACCCTTTGATATAAATAAATGGGAATTTGCTAGCGTTATCCCACCACAATCACCACTATCGCAGGATGATACATTCACAGGATACAATGGGTCTGATACATCATAAATGTGCACACCATCATCCAGTGTCGAAAGATATACATAGTAGCCGGACAGTGCCGCGCTCCCACCGATGTACTCTCCCACCGAGGCAACTAATACTGGGTTCCAGGGGTCACTGATATCATACATCTTTACACCTTCACCAGCTATACAAAGGTAATCGCCCACCATTTCCACCATCTGAGCAATCCAAGCATCAGGGAAATCACTAATTATCTGCACATTATTCCAGTCAGATATGTCCATGAGGTAGGGATATCGTGTCTCTTGGCTGAGCCCTACTGCTACATTTCCATATCTAAACCTTATAATAGGCGTTTGGTCCAAATACCAGTGGTGGATTTCCGTGGGATGTGTAGGATCGGAGACATCCAGCACACGACCCTCATTATCATAGGTAAGATAGGCTAAACTATCTTTGACATAGACACCGAGATTTTCCAGATAGTTCCACGGGGACCATGGCGACCGCCCAATCTCTACCGGGTTAACCGGGTCCGATAAATCCATGATTCGAAGCCCCGAGCAATCACTGGATATGTAAGCGAGGCTATCAACCATCTGCAGGTCATCGACACCTGACCAATAATCCAAGTTGGACACGCAACTCATCCCCAAACTGTCCTGCGCCTGTCCGACATTCCAGACAGCCAAAAACAGCATGATAATCAGCCCGCACATGCTCAAGCGAACCATTCTCATAGTAATCTCCAGTAAGATGTGGTCGAATTACTGCCGTAACGGGAGTTGGGACCGACCAAAAGAAAAGGTCCGCGTCCGCGAAGGTTGAAAAGCTGGCGAAAAAGAAGGGTCACAGGATCGTCCCCACAAATTGAAACCTATCGGTCAAGAACCTGACAAGTAACAGCCTGTGATGTCCGGAAAGAATATCCGGGGAAGGTAGCCCCACATACGGCGACTTTCCCTAGACGGAATATACTGACAAAAGAGTCAAAAAGCAAGGGGAATTCTGGAAACAGTGAGAAAGTGAGAAAGCGTGAAGGTGAGAAGGAAGAATTGCTGAATTGTCGAATTGCTCCCTTGTTCGAGTGCTCGATTGTTCGGTTGCTGGAGGAAGGGTATTGCCACGCGCATTGCGGTCAGCCATTGGCGGAAGGATATCCGATCTGTGTAGTCTGTCGACTGACCACCCTCAAAATAATCCTTGACAAAAACGACAATAATGACTATATTTTTAAGGTCTTGCTGTCCATCATCTCTGGAGAGGGAATTGTGGGCTGACAGAATCACGTAGATCAACGGACATACCGGAAAATCCATCGCATACGTTTCGCTCCAACGAGCCGTCGACTGCTTATTCCTTGCTGGTGCCGCTTTGATGCCGACTTCGAGAATTTCAAATAGCCGCATGGCTTTTTTGTTGTCAGCCTGTGCAGTCCTCGTAGCGGGCTGTGGGGTGGAATACAGCAATGTCAAGCGGCACATGAAGTTAGGCGACTACACCGCCGCTCGAGAAGCGCTGACCGTAGTCGGACCCAACGACGCAGAGGGCTGGACGCTTCTGACGGAATGCGATTATTGGCTGGAAGACTATCCGGCATTGGCTGACGCCTCGCGCGCCTCCCTTCAGTTCTCCTCGGAATACCAACCTCGGATTGCCTACTTTCTTCAGCGTGCCTATATCGAACTGGTCAATCACGCGATTCTCTCCTTAGAGGAGGGCAGGGAATCGGATGCAGATCGATTCTTCAATGATGCTGTGACTGTCGGCGAAGCAATCGACCCGGCAATCAGCCCTGCGCTGTACGGACTCAAAGATGACGTGCTCTTACTGGCTGGGTCGAACTTGCTGCGAATGGGTGATTATAGTGAAGCACGGGCGCGATTCGAGCAGGTCATCACGATTCGTGGAGATAATCCGGAGGCACTGGAGCTTCTGGCATTCTGCGATTTCCAATGGCAGATGTACGATTCGTGCCTTGCGGACTGCGAAAGACTGCTTCGTCTGCAGCCGCAAAATGTCAAGGCTCTGGCATGGCGCGCTCAGGCAGCCCATTTCGTGCGAGATCCAGAGCAAGCTTTAGATGCCTACCGGGAAGCCCTTGAGGTCGATTCCGGCGATGTGACTCTGCATCGAAACATCGGCATGATTTTGTTCCAGCTCGAAAAGTGGGACCAGGCACGGCACCATTTGGAAGTAGCCTACCAGGATGATCCCGGCAGTTCTGCGGACTTGCTGATTCCGATCGGAGAGTGCTGTTTCAACGCAGGGGACTACCGGGACGCTATGGAGAGCTTCGAGATTGCCAATTCCATGGCGCCTGATGACGCCGAAATCCTGAAGTATTTGGGAGCCTGCTACTGGCAACTGGGCTTTCGTCAGGAAGCCGAAGATGCCTTGAAGCGGGCGAATCAGTTAAACAAGTGATGACCCGATCCAGAGAATCTCGCTGCTTGACCCCAAAGCCTGACCGACAGTCGAGTCGAATCGATTGACCAAGAATGCGGTTATTCCTTATCACAGCTTTTTGCGCCTCATTGATGGCGGTCGCCCATGCCTTCCAGGTTGTGGGCACGTTTCCTGCCGCCGGTGCCGAGAGTTTCAACGCCACCGACACCCTTCGGATTGTGTTTGATTCTCCTCCCGATCCGGTTACCGACCAAGCGATTGTTATTCAAGGTTCCTATGCTACTTATGGTTTGCGATCAACCGAACTGGATGGGAACACTCTTCGAGTGGTCCCGGATCCGTTCTGGCTGGTCGGCGACAAAGTGACGGTGACCTTGACGCCCGAACTCACCTCATCCGGCATTCCCGTTAGTCCCTACTCTTTCCGATTCGTCATCAAAGTCCCGGGAGGAATCCTGCATTCGTGGAACCTGCCGCTGGATTTGCATTACGATTTCTACGAGGACTGCGGCACTGCGAAGGCGTTTGCCGTGTCGGATTTCGACGGCGACGGTCCCGTCGATCTGGCGATCATCTATGACAAGGCATCGAACGAGCCCAGCACGATTGGCGTGGCAAAGAACACGGTCTATACCGGAGAAGCCCAGAACGAGGGCGGATACGTCTTCATCCCCACGCACTTCTCTTGGTCTGATGACAATCTGCCCCCGTCCGATCTAAGCGGCAAGAGGAGGATTCTGGCTGCAGATGTCAATCGGGACGGATTGTCGGATCTTGCAGTGAGCGGCTACTGGGACGAGACGTTGACTATCTATCGGAATATGTCCTCGCCCTCGGGCATCGATTTCGGCACTTCTCCCGAGGCGGTGATCGAGATGGGGAATTTGTACGGCGCCAATCTGCTGCAGGATTTCTGCCTGGCGGATTTTAACGCGGACGGATTGATCGACATCGCCGCCATTTTCCAGGGAACGGAGGATCTGATCACGCTCCGGAATCAAGGTGATTTCTCGTTTTCCGACGATCTTCATCTGTATGGCATCGGGTCCGGACCTTGCATGTTGTCCGTGGCAGATTTCGATCTGGATGGCTGGATTGATCTTGCCGTGTGCTATCAGGGCGATCCCAAAGTCGACGTATTCTGGAACCAGACTGGTTCGACGGCAGCGCCCATAGCCTTGGATCGGCAGACCATCGTTTCGACGTTGCCTCACGGCGCGGACGGGATTACTACAGGCAATGTGTTCGGGTATTGGGACCCTGGGGACCCTCAGCTTGAGGATATCGTACTGTGGAGCCGGGGGGTAACGCAGGACGGTGCGCAATCGGGTTCCTCCACGCGTCGGAGGTCTCTGCCGGCGACGGACGACGTGGGTTTCCTCAGCCGAATTAGGAATCTTGGCGGACGCAGTTTCGACGTGGTTGAGAGTGGTCACCCATTCCCATACGTGCCATATGATGTTTTCTTGAGCGATCTTGATTCCACCTCGATGCCTGACCAGCCTGACGGGAATTGGCTGGTGTCCACCTGGAATCCCGGAGGCAATCCTGGCAACGCCGGAATCTACCTGTTCGGTGATGATATCGCACAACCGTATCAGATTGCGCTTACGACCAATATTGACCTTCCTGCGGAATTGAATTCCTTTGATTGCGATTTGGATGGCGATATGGATGTGATCGCGATTGAGCGGACTCCGGGCAGCGAAAGGATTGTCTATTGCGTCAATCCGTACGTCCCGACCGGCGAATTCCTGGTCGATACCCTGGATTTTTCCGCACCATTTCTCGATAGCTTGTCGAATCCGTTAGGGCTTATCCCAATGGACACTACGGTCATTGACACATTTCGAGTCACTAATAGCAGCGCCTATCCTCTTCTGATTGCACAATTGTCGATTTCCGTCAATCCGTCCATTGTCTTTGCAAGCCTTTTCAGTACACCCGGCTATCCGGTCGTGGTCGCGCCCGGGAACGCGGTCGATATGCCATTTGCGTTCACGCCCAAGAGCGACGTCCCCTATTCCGGCACGGCGTTGATTCAATACTTGGGATTCGGTCAAACCGGCATTCGGACCTGGACGCTGGTGCTGCTCGGAAAGGGAGGCAGGTCAATCCTTCAGGCGACCTCTGACACCGTCGATTTCGGCTATATGCTGCCGGGAATGTCCGCTACTGCGTTCTTGGGGTTGACCAACAACGGCAACTATGTGCTGGACGCCCGACTGATAGCGGATTCCCTTGGTGATATGACTTACGAGGGCGATGACATCGATTCCCTGATGCCAGGAGACGTGCGGTATTACTCGGTCCATCTGGAGATTCCCCAGGTTTCGAATGACACCACGCTGGTCGGGAAAATGATAGCGTATGACGGCAGATTCTGGAATGACGATCCGCTGGGATATCCATTGCACCTTGAGACCGCCGACACAGCCTGGGTGACCTTCCGGGCAAACGTACTAAGGGAGAATTGGATACCAGTTTTTGCATTTCCCAGAGCCTCTGCGATGGAGGATTTGACCTACCTCGATACCATCACCGTGTACGATCCCAACGATGGCACCCAACCCATCTGGTATGACACGAGCGGCGTCAGCTCGAATAGCCCTGCGCTTCGGATTATCGAGATGCTGCCTGATCCCGGCTCGTATTGTGATAATCGGATAGTCGTCGAATATTCTACCGATGTTTTCCATGGTGTGACTTCCGAGAGTGTCAGCATCGGCTTCAGAGCCCGTGACAATCAGTTCCCGGACCTGATGATCGACACGACCTGGGCGATCACGGTATTGCCAGTTGATGACGCTCCGGCGCTCCAATTCGTGTCGGGCGACACGACCTGCCAGGAATGGCAGACGATCAGTTTCGAGGTGGCGGCTGTCGACGAAGAGTCTGACGCACTGGAATGGGGCTATGATTGGACAGGCGGGTCCGGTGCCTCCGTCAGTCTTATTCCTCCCGAGCCGATCCAGACACTGAAGTTCCGTTTCAATTGGGCGACCGGTCAATTCGATGCCGGGGATTTCCTGTTCCGATTGTGGGTGCGCGAGGTTTCGAATCCGACCCTGCGGGACACCATCAGCGTCGCGGTGCATGTGGATGATATCCCGCCCGATCTCCGCGCTCTTACTTTGACGGCTGCCAAGACCTCGATCCAGAGGAACGAGGTCGTGGCGCTCAATTTCTGGATTTCGGAGGGCGGAAACGCCACGGTACCGAACCCCTTCCGCGTTACCCTGTACGACGATTTCTATGGCGACAGGGTCCGGGTGATTTGGTCGCACACATACCAGTCGCTGGAGATCGGCGGTCAAATCGATTGCGATGCCGATTCGGTGACCTGGTCCACTAATGATCAGGGCAAGCATGTGCTCGAGCTGTATGTTGATCCCATGTCCAATCCTGATGGCAATTTGATCAATAACTCCCGCACTTTGAAGATTGACGTGTTGTATGTTCCATTCCATGCCCATCCATTGCCGTTCACTCCTAACAACGATACCTATAATGACTCGCTGTATTTCGATTTCGGCGATGACCGCTTCGCCTTTCCGAAGGTCACCATTTTCACTATTGACGGGCGGCTGGTGACTTCGCTGGATCGGGTGACGGACAATGCCATTGTCTGGCTGGGTCGTGACCCTGGCGGGCGCGAGTGTATTCCCGGCGCCTATTTGTACGTGCTTCAGGATGCCGGTGTTAAAATCACATCGGGATTGATTTATCTGGCAAGATGAGACCGCTCATAATCAAGATTGCTGCCTGCCTCCTGGTAATCGGGTGCCTGACGCCGCCCGCGAAGGCGCAGAATATCTACACCGGGAATCCCGCTGATATGGATTTGATGGAGGGCACCTTTTCTAATCCGGCGCTTAACGCCTATCTTCGAGATCGAGTGGCTCTGGCGCTGACTTCGCATCAAACCGGTGTTGCAGGCAGATTATTCTCCATCCAGAGCGGTCTGATCGCTTATCATTTTCCCTGGGTCATGCGCGGCACCGCCGTCGGAATTCAATATTTGAAGGCAGGGCTGTATTTCCAGGACAATTTGCGCATCTCCTATGGGCGGCAATTGTACCGTCGGCTGGCGTTGGGAGCCAATTTCGATGTGTTCCATCGCGCCTTCGACAGCAACGAATTCTACATGTTCGACCTCAACGATCCAGTGTTTCGCAACGGATACGGCAAGAGCGGCGTTTCCGTCGGATTGGGAATGGCGCTCAATCCCTATCGCACCTTCGTATTTGGCTTTTCTATCGAGCACCTCAATCGACCGGACTTGTCTACAGGACGGGGCTATCTCCCGCAACCCATTTTGATTTCCACCGGATTCAAGATGTATTTCGACAAGTTCAGCGTATTCTCATCGGCGAATTCTCTGGCGTTTCCAAGCTACCGCGACATGACGATTTCGTCGTTGCCCGGCATGTTGGGGGACAATTCGCAATTCGGCGTGGAGATACCTGTTTCCGGACGTGGGACGTTGCGGTTCTCGACCGGAGCGCGGGCATTGGATTTCGAAGCGGAGGCGTTTGTCTATCGGAGCGTATATTTCAACTATAGATTCGAATACCCGTTGACTGAGATCAACGTGGCATCTGACGGTACGCATCGATTCGGCTTGCTATTCGATTTCTGGCGGCAGCCGCCGTTGCCGGAAGTGTTGCCCCTGCCCAGACCGCCTGACTATCGATCCGAAGTCATGCCGAAATCTGCATCGCCCAAAGGGCAGTTCTTCGTATATTCAAATGCCGACTCTGTGACGGTGGTGACTCTCCAGGTTCGCCGCATGGTCGATGACGATATTTCTCAGCATGACCTGAGCTCACTTCTCCCTGCGGACCCGGGAGGCGCCCGCGGCGAGGATGCCGACCCACTCATGCATCTTGTGCCCGAATTGGAAGTCGGAGATCAGACCGTAATGCCCAGGGAATTATACTCGACGGCTTATCGTGGCGCATTGGAAGGCATTGCATTGGACATGATCCGGTCGGACGTTTCTACTGAAGTAGTAACATATCCGGGTGCGGAACTGCGTGGGAATGCATTGGTTAACCAAATAACCGGCAATCGAAGATCGGTCTCTAAGCACATACCCATCTATGCCGTCGATAGCCTGCAGCTTCGTCCCGCCGGGATGGAAGGGCTGTTTTCGGGAAATGACGCGCAGCGATTGGTGCGACCTGAGAGCTCGGAATGGGCGATCGTGCCAATTTTCAAAAGCGGCTATCGAGGGCAGTGGCGTTTTGAAGTTAGAACTGCCTTCGATTCCACGATATTCTCTGATTCTGGCACCGACGAGCCTCCGGATACGATCCACTGGAATTGGAAGGCGGCAAGTGGCGATCCTATTCCCCCCGGAACCTATTACGTCGTGTTCGAGTCCCGTGGTCTGAGTGGCAAGCCGGAATTCAGCACCCGTCACTTTTTCAACGCGTACTACCTGCACCGCACGCTGGATATCGCGGTTACGAGAGAGTCCCGGATTGGCAAAGTCAACGCCGACAGGTATGTACTGATCTTGAGTGGCAAGTCCGGCAATAATGACGCCGCAACGCCGGAGGATCCGGTGACCGGCGGAGCAATCGAGTCGCAACCAAGGGAGCCGGATGCCCATGAGTAGCGAAGTCACGCCGGATCTCAATGTGGTCAAGAGCCGGAGCCCAAGCAAGGTGCTTATGAGCAAAACATCGACCTTCCGCTTGCCCACCGAAGGGCACCTCGGTGGATTTGACATACGGCGCTTCATCAAGAAGAACATGCGGGTCGGCTTAGCCATTTCCGTTGGCTTGCATGCATTCTCGATCGGTGGCTACTACCTCGCCATGACTTTGGTGCGACCGGAACCGCCGCCATCAACCCATGTAATCTACCTTGACCCTTCCAATATGGGTCCGCCGCCAAATTTGAGCAGAGAGGAAGTGACGCCGCTGTTGAAAGTAGCACAGCGAGGAACACTGCCAAGGCGAGTAGCCCGAGCCTCCGGAATTCAAAGAACCTCGGGAACAGGTGCAGTCAATTCGGAGCCCGAAAGAATCGGACTGGAGCACGGTTCCGGAAATGGGCTCTTGTCACTGGAGGCCGAGTACGAGGGGCGAGGTCGCGAAGTCAGCGAGGGTTACTCACACGCAGGATCCAGTAGATTCGGACTCGGTCAACCGGTGTACGAAACCGTGGAAAGAGCCGATGTCCCGCCAGGCGTGCCGATTCGAACAGGAAGGGGTATCGGAGAGTCTGACGGAGATGACGAGGGAGGACTGGCAAAGCGCGGACGACCTGGTCGCCAAGTTGGCTCGGGCGTGCCCGGTCCCACTCTGGCTTCTGCCGCAGGCGCCCTCCAGATTCCTGATATGGAATCCAGTCGCCCAAGAATCATTATTCCCGCTGTGCCGCCAAGAGAAGAGTCCGTTGTCGCCTCGTTGAATCCGATCATCGATTGGATCGAGAAGCATCAAAGCTCGGTGCCCGTGACCTTGCAAAGACCTGAGAATCTTAATCAAATGCCGGGCGATGTAACGACCTGGGTGACATTTAGCGATACGGAGAATCAGGAGTACACCATGTATCTCTTAGGTCGCAAGAGCGATCCGCCCCAGCTCAACATTTTCCTGCGGACCCTGCACGAGGGAACCTTGCTCCAGGATTTGGGGGCGAAGGGAGTCAACGAGGTCTTCAAGCATGGGGTCGCGTTCGGGGACGCTGATAATCTGACTGTCCAGCTTTCTTTGTTGCCCCCGGGCAGTGCGAAAGCCAGGGAAATGATGGCGGTTTTCCAAGCATGGTGGGAGCATGTGAAAAATGCAAAAGGCTGAGAAGACCATACCGGAGATAACGTGCGAGCCACTGCCGAACCTGACCCAGTGCCGCAGGGGGTCCTCACCCTGCGGAAGAAGCAGGTATCGATGGGTCTTGCCCATCGGTTGGCTTTTCTGTGTCTTCCTCATACTGTCTCTCGGCTATCAAGGATGCGGCACCGCGACTCGACCATCAGTGGCAGTGCAGCCGGGAAGTCCTCCGAAACCGACAGAACTGAAGCCTGCGAATGCGCTCGACTCCGTCTCGGTTCCAGCGGGAGTCGATTCCTTCGTGGCGGTATCCGCCACTCTTTTGGCTCGACAGGTCATGCTCGGTGCGCGAGAGGATTCGCTGGCACGAGAGCTTTTCCGACAAGGCGAAGCACAACGTCATGTCGGCAAACCTCTTTGGGACTTGTTCAAGAAGGGGCTAACAACGCAGCAGGTATTGATTGCTGAAGATACGCTGCGAAATATCGAACTGTATAATCAAGCGATCGCTGAGGTCGAGAAAGGGAGTCGGGCACTGGGTCGCGGTGACCTTGAAGGCAAGCCGGAAGAGATTAGAAGACGGGTAGCTGCGCATTATGAGAAGGCTCGCGATTTCTTCGAACAGGCGCTTTCCTATGATCCCTGGGATTATCGGACCCGTGAGGAACTAATCCGCACTTACCAGGATCTGGCGGAACTGCACGAGTCGTTGGGCGACATCGACGACGCCATCGTAATCATCGAGAATTATCTGCAGCTTCGTGATGAGTCCGACAGCAATTATCGAGCGATGCTTGGGGAATGCCTTGCCTTGAAAGGCGACAAGTTGGGAGCATTGATCCAGTATCGGTGGGCTGAGGACGCGCTTCTCAGTTGGGCACCGGTTCCGTTGAATGTCGATGTCGATACATCTCCGACGTCGCTTGACTCGGTCGAATATGACTTATGGATCAACATTATCTACCTGCAATGTCAGATCGAATTGGACCTGGGATTGGCAGAATCGGCTTTGGCGGACATGTACCGGTTGAAAGCAAGTACTCGCGGTCCGGGTTCCAGGGATTCCTTGTACTACTTGTGGGCGGAAAGCAAGATCGACTGGATCGAGTGGGATTGGGGCGACCTGGATGCCGCTCGTGCCTGGGATCAGGTCACCCTCGCCTCCAATCGCGGGGATTGGAACCAAGCACGAATTCTCATCAATCAGCTGTTGCCGGTGTTGGATTCCCCCGATGCAATCTACGACGCCAGACGTCTGGCGGCGCAGCTGGATTTCTGGAAACTGGACCAGGCACAAACCGGTCTGGAGCAGATGCGGAGTCTGGTCGAACAGCAGGGCTTTGCTGAGGTCAATGCCAGTCTGGACACCTTGTTGAATAGTCATGGCTCGGAGGGCTTTGCACGTATGATAAGTGATTATCGGAGTTCCGCAAGTCCCAGGCTGAAGGAATCGATGGACGAATACGGAAAATGGTGTCTGCAGTATGCCGGCGATGTCGAAGCAATCGGAGATGGAGAGAAGGCGTTCGTCTATTACTACCAATCCGCCTTGGTGCCGTGGAGCGGTCAAGCTTCCGCCCTATTCAACTTGGCCTATCTGAGCCGAAATCAATCCGGCAAAGTCATTCTGTATGGTGAGACGGCTCTGCTCCCGGGTTTGTCGGAAGGACTGAGTGGAGTGGAGCGTCAGGACTTATACAAATTGCTGTTGCTCGCATATCGCAGACAGAATGACAAGCCGCATGCAGAGTACTATTACAGGCAGCTGGCGATCCTGCAGGCATCATCATCACAAGAGGAGCAGCGATGAAGCCTCCTCTGATAGCCAAAGTGCTGATCATCTTCTCCGCGGTATTTTCCGCAGGCGTCAGCCTTGCTCAAGAGGTCAAGGTCAGCCCGTTCGAGGTGTATCGCGCCTTTGTGTATGATCCGTCGTTAATCAAGGAATTCCGCGAATCACAGATGCTGCAACCCGGTCTGCCAATCGATTCCATCGAGATCATCGATGCCACCCGGAATGGCTTTGGAATTGGAGATCTGATGGTCGTGTATCCGTCCAAAGAGCTGTATCATTTGATGGCGGTCGAGGAACCGTTGCGTTCCATCATGGGTGCCTGGACCTATGATGCCAACAAGCAGCTGACGACCCCAGCCGTCACCTCGCGCGACCTGCAGAATCTTGCCAATGACCTGCAAAGCCCCTTTGCCGGACTCCTGACGTTTGTGCTCAGAGGGCTTGAGTTATATTATCCTACCGGTCGGTATGTGGAAGGGTATTTCCGGAGGGATCCTGAGACGTCCTTCATCGAACTTTGGAATTTCGAAGAGGATGCGTTGAAATTCCGGAATTATGACGGTCCTGCCATATCGGATACGCTGGAATTATATGATATTCTTCAAGTCATATCAAGTGACACTGTATTCGTCACCGATTCAACTCTCTTCGATGCTATCTATATCTATAAAACCTATACCGACACCATATTCGTCCCTCAGCCGTCACCATAGAATGCATTGCAGGTCTCATGTGCGGAATCCGACCATTGTCGAGCAATCGTATCAGGAGAGGAGTCACATCGCGGTGGAGAGAGCTTTGATGTGCCACTGGATCGTTGCCGGACTGTTCCTCTTGTTCTTGACCAGCGTTTCCTGGGCGCAGGTCAATCCGAATGCCCTGCGTGATGAGATTGTGGATCCGAATCCGATTGAGGTGTACGATGCGACCGCGGACATGATTCGGATCGAAGGTGGAACCGTCCCGCATTTCCCCGGCTCGCACTTCAGGACGGATAGTGCCGACCCGACAGGGCTTGTGTACAGTCCTTTCCTTTTCGACAAGTACGAGGTCACTAATCGGCAGTTCGCCAGGTTCCTGACTGACAGCGATTCGGCATCGCGTTATTTCGATCCAAGAATGGACATCATCGAAATTAGCTCCCACAGATTTCTTGCGAAGCGAGGCAAGGAGGACTTTCCGGCAGCCTATGTGGACTGGTATGGGGCGTATGCATTCGCCCAATGGGCGGGCAAGAGCTTGCCGACAGCCGAAGAATGGATGATCGCCGGATTGGGATCGCAGAGCGTTTCGGATTCGGATCTCCAATATCCGTGGGGCACGACTCGACCCGATTCGACCTACGCGAATGGCTTGAGGACGACCAGCTTTCCGGCGGCTCATGCAGTCGGCAGCCATCAGAAAGGTGGCTCACCCAACGGCGTGATGGATCTGACGGGAAATGTGGCGGAATGGACGACCACAGAACGGACATTCCAGGTCGCGGATTCGGTGATCGTGCGGCTTATTGCCGTCAAGGGTGGCAGTTTCCTGGATCCTGTCGAGAATCTGAGCTTGTCAAGCCAGACGTTCCGACGCCCCGATGAGCGTCTGAGTTCCGTCGGATTCCGGTGTATCAAACGCCAGCAATGACCATCCCCATATCACGAACCTTCTGCCGCCGGGGACTGATTTCTTTCCTCATAATCGTTGCTGTTGTCTTGCAGGGCTCCACATCAAAATCGGCAACGAAACCTGCGTCGGAACTCACCATAACTCCTATCTCCGACCACGAAGTCGTGCTGTCCTGGCAGAAGCACAAAGACCGATTGCTGCTTGAGAGAAAGCTGCCGGACCAAGTAGTCTTCGCGCAAATCGCCATTCTTGAGCCCGGAGTTCGCGAGTATCGTGATCGGAACCTGCCTGCCAATACCGAGATAACCTACCGGTTGAGACCCGAACAATCGCGATACCTCGATGAGTTCGGCGGCGAAAAATCCACCATGATTGTGATCCCGGCGCCAAGTCCACCGACGCTGGCACGAATCGGAATCAATGCGATCCAGCTGACGATCCATGACCGATCGCCCTGGACGAAATCTGTGGCGATTCAGCGGCGGGTCAC
>Ga0299915_10000195_pt1 | contig 47152 bp, 42 predicted proteins | sample RVTome_13_FD_200263 | JGI IMG/M metagenome (GOLD analysis project Ga0299915, IMG submission 200263) | Soil microbial communities from uranium-contaminated site in the Upper Colorado River Basin, Wyoming, United States - RVT92D227 (version 2) ...
CGGCCGAGCGAGCGAGACTCCGGACCCTGACCAAAGCCTCGAGAGGCCGTCCGGCCGAGCGAGCGAGACTCCGGACCATGACCAAAGCCTCGAGAGGCCGTCCGGCCGAGCGAGCGAGACTCCGGACCATGACCAAAGCCTCGAGAGGCCGTCCGGCCGAGCGAGACTCCAAACAATGACCAGAGCCTCGAAACCGCGCCCGACTCGCCGTGTCCACTGCGTGATGAGGAACCTCGGCTTCGTGCTGGTGATCGCGGCGTGTGGCGGCAAACCGGCTCCCGCGGGTCCGGGTAGTGGCGCCGAGCCGATCGGGGTCGCCAAGGACACTCGCAGCGAGCTCGAGAAACGCCGCGACCTCTCGTGCGAGCAGGTCGGCGCGAAGATCACCGAGTGCGCCGTTGCGGACGCGAAGACCGAGCTCGAGGCCGGCCGGATCTCGAAGCAGGAGTTCGACCTCGACACGACGCCCGACATCCGGCGCAAGAACACCGAGAAGTTCGTGAAGGCCTGCAAGGTGCCGATGTCCTCGCGCCAGGTCCGCGTGCTCGAGGTGTGCTTCAAAGAAGAGCAGGAGTGCGGACCGCTCGGTGACTGCTTGACGCACCTCAACGACAAGCCTGCGAAGTAGTACGCCCCGTCACGCTGCGCTATCGTCCGCCCCGATGAAGCGCACCCTGGCCCTCGTCTTGGCGGCACTCGCCTTCGCCCCGATCGCGTGCGGCAACAAGAAGTCACCCAGCACGGAGGGATCCGGATCATCGGGCAGCGCGACCGCGATACCGGTCGAGCCACCGCAGCGGCTCTCGCAGCTGCCGCAGATGACGATGGAGAAGCTCGCGCCCGCCGAGGATGCGAAGCGAACGGAGAAGATCGCGCTCGGCCACGCGCTGTTCTTCGACAAGCGGCTCTCGGGCGGCGCGGATCGCGCGTGCTACTCGTGCCACCAGAACGAGGATGGCAACGGCGGCAAGGATCCGATCGCGATCGGCTCGGGCGACAAGAAGCTCACGCGGCACTCGCCGGTGATCTGGAACGTCGGCTACTGGAAGAACGCCTTCTACTGGGACGGTCGCGCGAAGACGCTCGAGGACAACGTCAAGGGCGCGTGGGCACTTGCCAACATGAACGCGGCCCCCGGCGCCGACACCCCCGACAAGACGATCGCCGCACTCGACAAGAAGGCCGCGGAGATCGGCGCGATCGCCGGCTACAAGAAGCTCTTCGACGCAGCGTACCCGGGCACGCCGGTGAAGTCCGAGCACGTGATCGGTGCGCTCTCCGAGTACATGCGCACGATGGTCTGCAACGACACCGCGTTCGACAAGTACGCCGCGGGCGACAAGAAGGCGCTGACCGAGCAGCAGCAGCGCGGGCTCGACGTGTTCCTCACGCCCTCGCTCGGCAACTGCGCGATGTGCCACGTCGCTCCGCACTTCTCGACCGCGATGGCGATCGACGGCGGCGCGTACTTCAACGTCGGCATCGGGACGCAAGGTGTGCCCGAGGACAAGGTCGACGAAGGCCGCATGAAGGTCACGAAGGCCCCGGCCGACTGGGCCGCGTTCAAGATCCCGAGCCTGCGCAACATCACGAAGAGCGCGCCGTACTTTCACGACGGCTCGGTGGCCAAGCTCGAGGATGCGGTGAAGCTGATGGCGAGCGGTGGCATCGCGAACAAGAACAAGTTCGCGCAGCTCGACGACCGGAAGCTCAGCGCCGCGCAGCTCGCCGATCTGATCGCCTTCCTCGGCGCGCTCGACTGCCCGAACAAGCTCGACGAGCCGAAGCTGCCCTGACTACCGGTACGAGTTCCAGGCCGCGCTCATGCGCGAGACCTGACCCGGCGTGTAGTGGTCCATGCATGCGTCGTCGGTGTAGTCCATGAAGTTCTTGATCGGGTCGAGCCCGGGGAACCTGCTGCCAACACACGAGTCCCGACCGGTCGGGCAGCCGAACGCCGCGCTCTTCTCGGCCGGCGTGTCGCTCACGCCGTCACCGCCGGTGTCCTTGCGAGCGCAGCCGCCCTGGAACGTGTGATAGAGGCCCATCCAGTGGCCGACCTCGTGAGTACCGGTGTCACCCAGGTTGTAGGGCACCGCGCTGCCGCCCGGAAGTGACGAGAACAGGACGACGACGCCGTCCAGCTTCGGCTGCGACGCATAGCTCGACGGGAACGTCGCCCATCCGAGCAGGCCGCCGCCCATCTCGTTCGTGTAGAAGTTGAGCGCATTCGAGCCGCCCTGACGGAGCGCGTTCTTCATCTGCGACTCGCTCGTGCCGCCGGTGGTCGTGTACCAGGCGTCGTTGTTCGAGTCGGTGACCGCGGTCAGCGAGAAGCTGAAGCCCGATCCGGACCACGCATTGTTGAGCACTGCGATCTGCTGATCGACCTGCGTGCTCGACACGGCGCCACCGGTTCCGTTGCTGCGATGGATGCGGTGGACGTAGACGGGGATCACGCGTGATGCCGTGAGCTCGGCATTTCCCGCTTGCGCGGCGAGCCGCAGCTCGACCGCTGCAAGCTCCTCGGCGCGCAGATCCTGGGTGGCGCAGCCACGATGGACCTGACTGCTTCCAGGTTCCTGTTCACCTTCGACATCGTGGTCGTTGATGATTTCTTCCTCGGGGGTGCAGGCAACCAGCGCCACCGCAAACATCGCGTACGAAAAGTTCCCTCGGGTCATTTGTGAGCCTCCGGGCGGGAACATCCCACGGGGCCCAAATCGCACTTCAAGCCCCGCTGTCTGCCGAGGTAGGTGCGTATCTCCCCCCGGTGGTCTCGCGGCCTTAGCGAAAGATCTTGAATTCGACGCGGCGGTTCAGGGCGCGGGCCTTGTCGGTCGAGGTGGGGTCGAGCGGTGCGGTCTTGCCGAAACCCCTCACCTTGATCCGCCGCGCGTCGACGCGGCTCTTGATCAGATATTCCTGCACCGCCTCCGCCCGTTGCTGGCCGAGCTCGAGGTTGTACGCGTCGTCGCCGCGCTCGTCGGTGTGCCCCTCGATCACGAGCTTGCCGAGCTCGGGATGCGCGACGAGCAGCTTCGCGATCTGGTCGAGCAGCTCGTGCGAGCGTGGCAGCAGCTTCGCGGTCGTGGGCTGGAAGGACACGTTCTCGACGAGCTCCAGCCGGGTCGGCGTGATCGAGACCAGCTGCTTGTCCTTGCACCCGTGGTGCACCGGCGTGCCGGCCTCGTCGGGACAGTTGTCGACCCGATCGACCACCGTGTCGGCGTCGCGATCGGTGTCGGGGCAACCCGCGTTCTCGATCGGGCCGGCGGCGATCGGGCAATGGTCGAACGCGTCGAGCGCGCCGTCGCCGTCGTTGTCGGTGTCGGGGCAGCCGTCGTCGTCGGCGAACCGGTCGAAGTCCTCGGACTTCTCGGGGCACCGGTCCGCGACGTCGTCGAGCCCATCGGAGTCGGTGTCCGGAATCTCGTCGGGGCAGCCATCCTCGTCCTGCCACTCGTTCGCGGTCTCGGACTTCTCCGGGCAGCTGTCGGACTCGCCGAGGATGCCGTCGCCGTCGGGATCGGGACTCGGTGGCAGCGCGGGCTCCTTGCGGCTCACGACCCGCCGCGTGCCGCGCACCTCGAACACGCCCGAGACCCCGACCGAGAAGCTGAAGTGATCGGTGCCGCCCTCGACGCCGGCCGCCGGTGCACGCACGACGCGACCATCGCCGCGAACCGCGAGGTTCCTCGCGAGATCGACCGCGAGCCCGACCCCGACGTAGCCGATCGCATCGGCATCGTTGCCGAGCACGTCGTCATTCGAGCGCACGCCCATCACCCCGACTCCGACGAGCCCGAACGGGCGGATCTTGCCGGGACGCTGGCCGATCACGTGCGCGCCAACTCCGATGACGTTCACCGAGTCGCGACCTTCGAGCGACGCGCGCAGCACCGCGCCATCCACCTCGATCCCGAGGAACGACCACGGGAACAGCGCGGCTCGCACCCCGAAGCCGGGCGCCACGCTGCCCATCGGCACCTGGGTGGCGTGCCTGAAGTCGTAGAGCTCGTGGTCGTCGCTCGGTACGAAGCCGGCGACATAGCCACCGAGCTGCACGCTCATCGGGCGCGGCTCGTCGGCCCGTGCGCGACCGCCGAGCATGCCCACGAGCGCCGCTCCGCTCGCTGCCCACAGATGCTTGTCCATGTCGTCTCCGACGGCACAGTCGCATGCGTCGCCGGTCGGCTGCAGCCAACGCGCGGACCGTTCTCGAGGCTTTTCAACCACATCCTCGGCGCTTGCAGTTCGCACCCGTCGCTGTCAAAGTGCGTGGGCTTCGTGGCCGTCGGTCTGGGCCATCGATCCCATAGCTCAGTTGGATCAGAGCGGCGCTTTCCTAAAGCGCAGGCCGCAGGTTCGAGACCTGCTGGGATCACTGGAATTACTGGGGAATTCGTAAATCGACTAGGACGCAAACGGGGCTAGGACACGCCTAGGACACCCGAGATCGGCCATTGGAGCAGGCCAAGCAGCTCCAATCGGCGAATCGGCGATTAAACCAATTCCAGCCAGATCAGTTCGCAGCGTCCGCCCACGCCTCGAGCTGCTCCGGCGCCATGTAGCGCAGCACCGAGAGCCGCTCCGCGAAGTCGAGCGCGAAGTCAAGGAGGGCGTCACGGCCGCTCTCGACGAGAGCGCCGACCGTCGGCACGTCCGCCATTCCGAGCTCGTGGGAGCGCGCGACGACCCGGGTGATCGTCTCGAGCGAGTGGGCGTCCATCTCGCCAAGGCGGGTCATCAGCGCGCGCCAGTCGTAGCTGGTGAGCAGCGACGTCGAGCCCGACCAGGGCGCGCATTCGGTGCCGTACCAACGCGCGCGCGGCCGGGTGGGCTTCACCGGCTGCGCCGCGAGATCTCGTTATAGAGAGCCCGTCCTCGTTCGGTGTGCGCGACAGCGAGCCGCGCGGCGCCCGGGGTGCCCCCATGCTCACCTTGATGGTTCGCGGCGAGCCTGTCGAACTCCGCTTGGAGCTGCGCGACGGTCTGCGGAGGCGGTGCGATCGCCGGCAGCGGTGGCGGCTTCCTGCCGAGGTGTATCGCCTCCGCGTGGTTGTACGCCGCGCGACCCTCGGGCGTCCTGACAACCGCGAGCCGCGCCGTGCGCTCGTCGCACTTGTGCTCGGCGACGTGCCGCCGGCAGAGCTCGGCGAACGTCACCCGCTGGCGCTCGCGGAGCTCGGCGGTGGCGCGCTCGAGCCGATCGAGCTCGAGCTTGTTCTTGTCCTGCTGGGCCTGCAGCTTTCGATAGAGCTCGTCGGTATGTGCGCTCATGACTGATCTCCCTTGAGTGCTGCGCGGATCGCGGCGCCACGCTCGTAGTCGGAACCGCCCGTTCGAAACGCCTCGGCCACGGCGAGGTTGCTCGCGTGCTCCTTCGCTGCGGCGATGGCCTCTGGAGTACTCGCGACGGCCGCGGCACGCTCGTCAGCGGCGCGCATCGCTGCGGTCAAGCGCGTGAACGGCGTCTCGCAGAGCTCCGGGTTCAGGATGCCAAGCGATTTCGCGCGCAGCTTCTGAACCTGCCGACGGTGCGTCGAGTCGATGGTCCCGGGCACGTACCGGTGACGAAGCCAAGCGGCGACTTCCGAGGGCAGATAGCGCGTGACCCTGGTCCCGGTCAGGAAGTAGTGCGGCGGACCCGAGCCGCGCCGGCGCATGTCTGCCAGCGCGCGCGACTCGATGCCGAACTTCTTCGCGACGAACCGCTCGTCGACCATCTCCTCGTCCGGATCCTGCGGCGCGTCCTCGAGGTCGAGGTCGTCGAGAGGGTCGTCGCTCGACGTCAAGATCGCGCCGATGGCCTCGGCGAGATCGGACGCGCCGTCCGACTCGAGCGACTGGCGAAAGGCGGCGACGTCTTCGGCGAGCTTGCGCTCGTCGCCGGACAGGTTGAGCTCGCTCAGATAGGCGGCGAGCGTGATGGCGGGCGCGACTGCCTCGCCGTGGTGGCGAGCTCGGCGGGCCGGTGAGACGTAGTGATCGAGTGGGGTCATGGGGCTCCTTCGTTCACGAGGCTAGGTGGCGAGCGCGGAGGGGGTCGATTAAGGCCGAGTCGGTCGATTTCGCGCGAGTCGGTACGAGACGGACGCGATCACTCGACGTGCAGCCACATCGAAGACGAGGTGAGCGCGCCCACCGTCGCGTCGTCGCGAAGGACGAGGCTCGGGGAGCTGGCGGTGCCGTCCAGGACGATCCCCAGGCCGCTCGCCAGCAGGGCCGCAGCGAGCGCGGCGAGGGCCGTAGCGACGATGGTCACGCCGTCGTCGTAGGTCAGCGAGACGAGGATCGTCGAGCCGTAGAGCATGACGCCGACCTCCAGCGCCGCGCCGGCGATCAGCGTGAACTCGATCGCATACCCGGCGGTCCCGGGATCCTCGAGCCGCAGGATGACGTCGAGCGCTGCTCGGTCGCCGGCGGTGGCGAGATCGATCGCGGTGAAGTACGCGCCGCCGACCAGGACCGGGAACGATCCCACGCGACCGCCGCCGCCGATGACGCTTCCGCGGTGCGAGTAGAAGAAGTCCTGGATCAGATCGAGCCGGATCTCGCCGTTCTCGAGCGTGCCGCGATCCACGCCTGCCACGCGAAAAAGCATTCCCGAGATCCCGTACTCGGGCCACGTCAGCGCGACCACGTCGCCGGTGACGGTCCGGTAGAAGCTGCGATCTACGATCGCCGAGCACTTCGCGATCGGACGCGAGCGGGCCGACAGCTCGCGGCTGGCTAGCTCTTCTGCGAGCGCTGAGGTGCAGACGCCGGGGAAGCGAAGTTGCGCCTCGCGGACCTGGTTGTCCTGGCCGACGGCGTTGGCTGTGTTCATGGCGACAACCGAGTTGTCGCGGTACTGGATCTGTCGATCGGGGAACACCACGCGGATCTTGTTGACGACGTTGAGCCAGCCGCCGGCCGCGTAGCCCTGGATCTCGCGGCAGCTCGATGGCGTGATCAGGGGGACCGTGTTCGGATCGTAGTCGCCGCGCACGAGCTTGATCTTGATCTTCGTATCGGTCGGGTCCTCGTAGATCACGCCGTCGATCTGGCGAAGGATTCCCATGATCAGTTCGCCGGCTTCTTCGAGCTCGTCGAGCGCGCGCGAGTACCCGTGCTCCTCGGCGGCGAGCGTCGCCGCGGCAACCGCGAAGCTGTCGACGTCGACCAGATGTGCCGAGATCCCGAGCTTGCCGAACGTCCCCGTGAGCAGGTCGTAGATGACGTCCGCGGGGTTCGCTTCGAAACCGATCCGATCGCTGGGGCCGAGCTGATCGGCGGGGTACGAGCTCGCCTCCCAGCTGTAGGCCGTGGGCGCCGGCGAGGTCCCGAACGCCCAGTCATCGCCATGCGGCGACGCGCCGATCTGGTTCGAGAGAAACACGGACAGGTAGCCGCGGTAGCCCGGGACTTCCTCGGAGGGAACGTTGTCGTCGAGCCCAGGCTCGGTCATCCGATAGCCGGCGTTCGTCGTCGGCTCGAGCGTCACCGGGTCGACGAGCGTCTGATTCGAGTTGCCGTTCAAGAACTCGATCTTCCCCTCGGTGACGATGCCAGTCGTCTCGGCGCCCGTGGTCCGCGTGCTCACCAGACACGGCGCGACGACGGAGGGAACCCCGTACGCGACGAGCGTGTGGCCGAGGTGCTCGAAGTTCCCGTCGCCGGTGAGCACGCTCATCGCGACGCTATCGGCGATCGGCGGATTCAGTAGCTCGAGCCCACCGGCCCACATGCGATGGATCCGCTGGGTCCCGTTCGGGAACCCGATCCCGAGGTTGAAGAACATGTTGCAGCGATAAATGTGCTGGCCGATCACCAGCGGATAGGTGCCCTTGGGCTCCGCGTCGTCGGGATCGACGAACGCCGAGTGAGGCACGCCGAGCCACGCGAGGATCGGCCGATCGACCAGGCAGCGCCCGTAGATCAGCGGCACCGGCGCGCCCTCCTCGGAGATCGGCACCCGGATCTCTCGGACCGGTTTCGGATCGGCGGGACCCCACCCGAGCCAGTCGGCGACCCACCGGTGATAGACGTACCGCCCGAGGATGAAGCCGCCGGCTGCTAGCTCGACGTACATGGCGCCCCCAGCGGGCGGCGCGCGCCGCGGCCGTGATCGACGAGGCGGCGCGCCTCCGACGTCATCCAGCCCCGGCCGAAGTCGCCGGACTTCGCGCCCTCGGTGCGGGCGAGCTCGGCGCGCTGCGCGATGAGGGCGCGCACGGCCACCGCGAACCGCTCGCGATCGGCGTTGCCCGCGCGGTCGTGGAGCTCGACCAGCTCGGCGAGCTCGGCGTAGGTGACGGACTCGGCATCGAGGCCGCGTTGAAAATCGCTCATCTGTTGAATACCGATCGCATGAGGCCTGGATTGGAGCGGATCACGGTGGCGATCACCGTGGCGCCTTCGCGTGACTCGAGCGCGCTGAGCAGCTCGCGCCTGTCGAGGGAAACGTTGTGCACGATGTTGACGTTCGGGGCTGCGTTGCTGCCTTTCGCGGCCTCGCTCTGCTGTCGTTCGTTCGAGATCGTGACCACCTCGCCGCGCGTCGCGTTGAACTGCACCGGCGTCGTGTCTCGGCCACCGTCGCCGCCGACGCGGAACGCACCGCCCGTCGCGAAGCTCAGGCCGGGGGCCTGACTACTACCGCCGATCGAGTACCCGCCACCGCCGCCGCCGAACGCGCCGATCAGCGACATGAAGAGCTTGCGGGTCGCGAGCCGCGTCAGGTCGGCCATGATCCCGTTGACGAGATCCGAGAAGCTCGCCTTGCCAGTCGTCGCGAGCTGGACGATCGAGTTCTCGATCCCCTGGTACGCGTTCGTGAACAGCGACTCCAGCGCGCCGGAGACATCGGTGGCCTGCTTGAGCATGTTGCCGAACGCTTTCTCCGTCGGAGATTGCGTACGCGCCAGGAACTCGTCGTAGGACGATGCCATCTCGCGAAACCCCGTCGTGGCTTCGCGCGTGAACTGCTTCGTCAACTCGTTGCCCTTCGCGATCCGCTCGAGCTTGTCCGGATCCCACGGATCGAACACGCCGGCGGCGACCGCCAGGTCTCGGAACACGCCGGTCAGGGTCGCGCCGCCGGTCTCCATCTCGTTGGTGAAGTCGATGAACTTCTTGCCCTGGGTGATGAGCCCGCCGAATTCCGCTTGCGCCGCCTGCATCGCCGTCGAGATCGAGCCGAGGCTACCGAGCTGGTCGCCGGTGCCGCTGAGGATCGACGAGAGCGAGTTGCGCTCGAGCGACTGCGAGCTGAACGTGTTGTCCCACGACGTGTCGCGCGCCTTCTTCGCGCGTGTACCGCCGGTGCCCTTCGCGTTCGCGGTGCTATCCCATGCTCCACGCTGCGCAACGTCGGAACCGAACATCGCCTTCGCCAGTTCAGACACGTGCGTCTGCAGCTTCGCCATGGGCTCGTCGATGCCGGTCGCCAGCACGCCGAGCTTCGCGATCACGCCGCCGATCCCGATATCCGCGAGCCGCTCGAAGGCCAGCGACGCATCGAACGCACCGTCTTTGAGATTCTCGAGCTCTTCGGCCTGCTTGTTGATCCAGAACGCCGGATCCTTGAACTTCTCGGCGGTAACGAACATCGCCTCGAGCTGCTTGTCGAATGAGGCGACCGTCTCTTCGGTGAAGATCGTGTGACCGGTGAACGCTGCCTGCGCCTGATGAAGTCGCTCGTACGCATCGACGGTCTCGCCGATCTTCTTGTTGAAATCGCTGACCTCTAATGCCTCCTGATCTCGGATCTTCGCGGCCTGATTCGAGGCACCCGGACCGGTCAGCATCGACTTGAACGCCGCCTCTGGATCTGTCGTCAGCAGGTTCTTCATCACCTGTTGCTTCTGCGTCGACGTCCGCTCCAGGCCCGCGAACGCGCGATCGGTCGCGTCTGCCATCCCATCGAGTCCCTTGATCATGATGTCGGTCGTGATCTTCCCTTGCGACGCGAGCTCCTTCAGCTCGCCGCGCGACACGCCGAGCTCCTTCGCGAAGACGCGGAGTAGGTCGGGCATGTTCTCGCTGAGCGACTTGAACTCGTCGCCGGCGAGCACGCCAGAGCCCATCGCCTGCGAGAGCTGCAGCATCGCAGCCGTTTGCTCCTGTGCGCTCTTGCCGCTCATCGCGAACTTCTCGGCCATCGTCTGCGTCAGCCGAAGCACGTGATCCTCGGTCAGCCCGAGATCCCTGGTGGCGTGCGAGAGGCGCACGTACGCGTCCGTGGTCTCTGCGGTGCCGGTGAGGGTCAGGTTTGCGAGTGCCTGCGTCTTCCCGACCGCGGACGCCAGCCCGCTCTGGCTGTCCGTCGTGGTGCGCAGTAAGTTCCTCATGTTGATGAGGTCGTCGCTCAGCTTGTTCGTTGCTTCGGACGCGGTGACGAGCCCACTCGCGAAGCCGCTGATCGCGTTGCCCGCGAGACCGATGTTCCCGATCGCCTCGGTCAGCCCGCCGAACGCCGAGGTGATCGAGCCCTTGATCCCGGCGAACGCACCGGAGAATGCGGAGCCCATCCCCTGCGCCTTGCCGCGCAACGCATCGGCCTGTCGCTCGGCGTCCGCCAGCGCCCTCGTGTACCTGACGGTCGCGTCCTTGGCCTGATCAGCTGTGAGCGCGCCGCTCGCCAGCGCCTTCGAGACGATCTGGCCCGCGGCCTTGCCGGCCCGTTCGGCGCGGTCGAGCTCGGTCGTCACCTTGGCGATCGCGGCTGACGTGCCGGCCGAGTCGATCCGGATCGGGATGTTGAAGCTCATCGGTCAGTTCCCTTGCTCGCGAGCCAGCGGCTCGCGGTAGATCACGAAGCTGAAGAGGATGAATTCGCGCGGCGTGGCGGTGGACGCGAACGGCCACACCAGCAGCCACGTGAACCACGCGCTCGCGGCGAACTCGAGGAACGCGGGGTCATCGAGCCCGACGTGCGGCCCGCCGAGTGGAGTCGTGCCCCAGTTGGTGGCGTCCATCATGATCACGGCGTACGCGTGCTTGAACTCGTCGACGCGCGAGGCGGGATCCGCGGCGGTCATCGGGTCCTCTTTCGCGGTGAGACCTGATCGCCGCAGAGACACGACCGGCGAACGCACAGCGCGTCGATCAGCCGCGTGACCCACGCCAGCTTCCCGACTGCCTCGGCGATGGCCATGCGGCGGGTGAGCCGGCCGCAGCCATCGACCACCTCCATCGCGTGAGCCGCGGCCAGGCTCGCGCGGGCGGCGACGAGCTCACGCACCGCGAGCCGGAGATCCGCGTCGTCCTTGGCGGCGGCGGGCACCGTTCCGCGGCGCTGTCGGCCGCGATAGCGACGGCGGCGCTTGCCGTCGTTGCTCTCCACGACCCATGGCACTTCGGCGCTCATTCGGTCTCCCAGCGCGTAGGGCGTCGGGTGCCGAACAGGATCGGGGGCGCGCTGGGCCTGTGGTGGCGGTCCTGCAGCTCGAGCTGGTTCAGCGCGTGAATCCCGTACGCGGCGGCATCTTGATCGTCGTCGTGCTTCGTGGCGCCGGCCAGGCCCTCGATGAACTCGCCCAGCCACGGCGCACCGAGCGGCAGGAAGCAAAGCCCGCTCTCGATCGTCGCCGACACGATCCCGATGCGCTCGGCCTTCGACCCGAGCGGCTTCACGCCGATCACGCCCGTCACGCCCGCGGCCTGAAGCTCCTCGATCGCGCCGGCGCCGTTCGCGGCCTTCTCGACGATGATTCGCATCACCGAGTAGCGCTGCTGCATCTCCACGATCGCAGCAACGGTCTCGAGCAGGCCGGCACGGCGGTGCCAGCGGGCGAGCAGGAACCGAGCGGCCTTGTCGGCGGCCCAGCAATGCACGGCGTTGAAGTCGCCCTTCATCGAGCCGAAGGTCAGGTCGCAGGCGATCAGAATCTTCGACGGCGCGAAGCGATCGGGGGTCGCGATGGCCGGCCGTATCGTGTCGGCGCCCGCAGGTCGCGGCGTGTTGTCCGCGACGTGCGGGCCGCGGTGGAAGCTCCAGAACGTGCGGCGCACGATCGCGCCCTCGTCGTCGCTCGGCCGCTGCATGTACATCGCGGCGAACGCAGCCGCGCCGATCGCACCCTTGAGCGCCTCGAGCTTCTCGCGCGGCAGCACGTTGGGGGCGAGCAGTTCGCCGTCGACGGTGCGCGGATCGGTCCACACCACGGAGCCATCGGCCGCGAGCACCGTGCAGTGATGCGCGCTGTCGTACTCGGCTGCGAGCTCGAGCAACGTGCATGGCTCGCCGCTCGCCAGGAGCTTGCCGATCAGGTCGTCGGTGTCGATGCGCTGGTGGCAGACGATGGTCGGCGCGCGATCGCCGTCGAGGCGGGTCGAGAGCGACTCCTGGAACCACGTCCACAGCGACTCGCGCGCCGCCTTCGAGAATCGGTCGGTCACGTTGAGCGGGTCATCGAGCACCGCCTCGAGGGCACGGCGCCCGAGCAAGCCCGAGTCGGTGCCGACCGCGAAGTAGGCGCCGTTCTTCGTCGACGCCCAGTGCTCGATGTTCGACTCGTCGAGCCGCAACACGAAGCCCGGGAACATGCTGCGGAACTCGTCACCCTCGACGAGCCGGCGCACGCGGCGTGACTCGGTGGCCGCGATCCCGTACGAGTGGCCCGCGTGAATCCCGCGGTGCCCGGGGTTCCGAGCGAAGCGCCACGCGCTGTAGAGCGCCAGGAGCGTCGATTTGCCGGTACCCGGCGAAAGGGCGAGCAGCACCCTCCCGTGCAGCCTGGCGTCAGCCACGGCCTGCAGCACGGCGATGACGGCCACGGTGGCAACGTTCGCGATGTACGGCTGTCCCGTCATCAGCGCGAAGAACCGATCGACGAAGAACGCGAACGAGTCTCGCGCGAGCGACACCTCGAGGCCGGCGGCCAACTCGGCCAGGTCGCGATCGTCGTCAAGCAATGTCGGTGGGTTAGGCGTCATGGTGTCCTAGCGTCCTGTGTCCTAGCGCAATCGTCGACGGTAACCCGCGCGTTGGGTAAGCGCCGCTCATGGCTCGCTCGGGTCGGAAAAGAATTCCGTGGCGTCATTCTTTTTGGGGCCGTCGTCGACTGCGGCCTCGAGTTGCGGCGCGCGTAGGCGCTTCAACAACTCCATCCGCTCGGCCACCGGCAACCGCGACCAGTCGAGCTGTGGTGCCGACGACGTCTCGATCGTCGCGGTGATGCTCGTCGGTGGCTTGATGAAGCCGCGATCGATCAGCGGCCACAGCGCGGCGAGCCGAGCGGCCGGGTCCATCTTCTCGTTCTCGGCGACACGCATCGCGAGATCGATCACCAGGTCGGGCGAGACACGCTCGCGAACCCGCTCGGCGAACGCGAGCCCATGGCGCATCGGCGTGCGGCCCTTTGGATTTCCGCTCACGCCTGGCTTGAAGCTGGTTGCCGTCGGGCCCTTGCCCTTGCGGCTCGGTGGGATCCGCTTGGGCTTCGGCGGGTCTGTCGGTGGTGCCTGATCGTCCATCCTGCTCATGAGGCTGGACCGTTTGAGCTAGCGGGTCGATTACCGCCTCGTCACCCTCAATCAGCTCGCGGTACGCGCGCTCGATCTCGTCCTGCGTCCGCAGCCATTCCGGGTTCACCGGCGGGCAGAAATGCACTCGGGCACCCCTATAAGGGGGTTGCCCTGCCCCGGTGTCGGGCGTCGCTACCCTTGCCCTGCCTTGCCCTGCCTGCCCTTTCAGCTTCTTACGCTGCACTTGGGGGCACCTGTCCGGGAAGCCAAACGGCCCCCAAGTGCAAGACGATTTGCCCCGCTTCCAGGAGACGTTCCAGGGCTGCAACCACACGCTTCTCTGCGACGGGGCGGTCGTCTTCGCGGTTGCGAAGCGCAGTGCGCGACAGCCGCACGCCCTTGATCGCCAGGTCGCGAACCCACTCGCGCACCTTGGTGTCGTCAGCGTTCTGCGCCTTCTCCTTCGTGGACGTGCCACCGACCGACCTCGACACCTTGTAGGTCGCGATGATCGCCTCGCCCTGGTCGTTGTCCTCGACCGTCAACTCGAGATGGAACCGGCCTGCCGACCGCGCGCCCTTCACCTCGGAGTCGACCGAGTTGCGGAACACGTGCGACCCGTCGCCGTCGACCTCGCCGAGATAGATGCCGCTGTCGGTGGAGCCGTGGATCGCGCCGCTGCCACGCAGCCGCTGGCCGGGCCGGCGCTTCGAGCTCGCCTCGCTCAGCTTCGCGGTGTGGTGGACGATTGCCACGGTGCAGCCAAGCAGCTCGGCGAGCAGCCGCAGCCGGCGCATGAGCGGGCCCATCTCGTCGCTCTTGTCCTCGGCTGCGCTCGAGATGTCGCGCAACGGGTCGAGCACGAGCAGGTCGATCGGTCCGAGCTTGCGACAGCTGGCCACGATCCACGCCAGGTCCTCGTCGCGCGTGATGTCGAGGAACATGCCGCGCGGCCGCGCGAAGAAGCGACCGCCCCCAAGCGCAGCACTGCGGCCGGCGAGTAGCGCGCGCACGCGGTTGCGCACCTGCTTGTCGAGGTCCTCGGCGTAGAAGTAGACGACGACGCCACGCTCGGCGAAGAACTCGCCGCACACCTTCGTGCCGGTCGCAACGGCCACCGCGATCTCGGTGCCGAGCCACGTCTTGGCGGCCTTCGGTTCGGCGCCGATCGTCGTGATGCCGCCGCGCGTGATGAGGCCGGTGACCAGCCACGTCGGAGCCGTGAACTCGCGGGCGAGCAACTCGGCAACGTCGCCGAACAGTGGCGCTCGCTTGACCGTCGCCGAGCTGCCGAGCGCGGCCTTGACATCAGCGAGCGCGACCGCGAGCTCGTGCTCGAACGTGCCCGGCGTTGTGGTGTGCTCGGGAGCCTTGTCTGGCGCTGGCGGGTCGACGATCGTGTAGCCGCGATCGGCGTCGTGTGGTGCGTCGCGCGTCGATGTTCGTTGTCCTGGCGTCGGCTTCGGTCCCTCGTACCTCTCTCGCAACCAATCCCAGCCCCAGCCCGAGGCCTTGCATCCGTTGTGATGACAGCCGGCATCCAGCGCGCCGCTCGCAAACTGGATCACGAACGCCTCGCCGCGCTCGCCGTGCTCGGAGCTGTGCGGACACTCCGCGAGCTCGTACAGCGTTCCCGGTCCGTGCTTTCCCGACCACGGTCCACTCGTTCGAACGCCGATTCCGAATCGCGCCAGCCACTCGCTAGCGTCGATGGCCTTCATACCGTTCGTCCGTGTGCCGTTCACACCCACCGGCTTCGCAACCGCGGGGGCCGGCTTGTGCTCCAACGCGAACGCCTCGAGCTGCTCGCGAGTCACCGTCTGTAGCGCGTCGGGTGCGCGGAGTACTCGAGACAGCCGATGCGGCCGATCGGCGACGCTGTCTCCCTTGCGCGCCGGCGTGCCGTACAGCTTCGTGATGCGCGCCGGGTTCGCGTTCGCGACATCGATCTTGAGCTTCACGCCGTCGACGTCGCAGCTCCATCGCGCCGCGGCCGCAGCGAGCACGCGCTCGACCAGCCCAGCGTCCTCGGTTGGTAGATCGATCCCGTAGATCAGGTGACCACCGTTACCGCTGTCGCAACGCAGCGGCTCGGGCCAGCCCCGCGCGCCGAGCTCGTGCTCGATCTCTCCGGTCAGCGCGAGCGCCGCTTCGTGCTCGGGCTCGCTCGACGAGATGCCGGTGGGCCGCGCTGGATCGATGTCGATCATCAGCCGCGTCCGCTTCTTGATGTGGTGATCCTTGGTCGTCGCGTCCTTACCGACCTTCGCGATCCGATCGGCGCGACGTGCGTGGAGTGCTGGGTCCACCGGGTTGAGCGTCACGTACCAGCCGATCACGTCGCGCGAATCACTGCGCGCGACCACGGCCGACGCGGTGTCACCTCGGAAGTAGCCCGACAAGATTTCCTCGCCGCGTCCGTAGTTCGTCGTCGCGATCGCACGGATCTCGTACGTGTCGCCAGGAGACACGAGCAGCTTGAGTGCCCGCGCGATCTCGGGTTCGTCGGCGGTGATCATGATCGCGCCTCGGTCTCGAACATCACGCGCCGATGCAGCTCGATGACCGCCGCGAGCTCGTCATCGGTTGCATCGGGATGGATCGCGATCGCAATTCGGCCAGGGCCGGAAATTACTCTCCGCGCCCACAGCGCGACTTCGAAGTCACGACGCGGGCCCGGCGGGTGCGCGGCGATCGCCACCATCGCCGACACGCCGAGACCGCCGTCGTACGTTGCCGCGACCGCTTCGCAGTTCAGCGCGTGCAACGCGAGGGAGAGCATCGCGGCGAGCCGCACTGTCCACGTCGTAGACTTCATCGGCCGTCCCTCGCTCTGCGCACGCGCACGTCGCGCGACTCGTTGCCAGCAAGGTCTTGGTTGAACGCGATACGCACGACGATCCGGCCGTCGAAGATCGTCACGTTGCCGGGCATCAGATCATCGGCGTGCTCGACGATGACCCGTCCGTTGAGCCCGAGCTGCTCGAGCTCCGCTGGGTCAGCGTCGACGATCCACGGCAGACCGTCACGGAACCGACCAGCGATCCAGTTATCGAGCCGTGCGGTCACTGGTGACTCCGGTGGGATCGCGCGGGTCGCAAATCTTTTCCGTCGGCGGACCGAAGCTCATCGGCGCGATCGCAACCGGCCTCCTGGCGCGAAGGTCCGCGACGATCGCCGCGATGACGTGATCCTGCTCGGCAGGATCGAGCGCCTCGATGCTGGCGATCGTCGAGCGAAACACTTCGACGATGGCAGCGGCGCGCGGGGTCACTGGCCGCCCCCGACTCGCCGCGCCGCCATATACGCGCGCAGCTCCTTGATGGAGTAGCGGATCTGTCGGCCGAACCTGTAGAACGCCGGGCCCTTGCCGAGCAAGCGCCACTGGTGAAGCGTCACCGCACTGAGGTCGAGAATCTTGCTCGCACCGTGCGTGTCGGTGCAGCGATCTTCGTCGTCGGTTGTCGGTGCCTCTGTCGAGTCATGACGATGTGCCATGCCTCCTTGTGCCGTTTTCGCGATCGATCGCGAAGGGTAACGGCCGAGCAGGCCGGCGCGTTACCTAGCGCTGGTTCGCGGCTTTCTCGACGAAGATCGGGGCGTTAGGCGCTCGATCTTTTCTGACAGTCGCTCGATCTCCTTCGCGATCCGTTCGGCCGCATCTGCGCCTCGGCAGACAATCTTGCCCGCCTTGAGACCCGCGACGATCCGCTGGTGGTCGGTGCGGACTCTCTCGAGATGCTTGCGCACGTCAGTGCGGTGTTCCTGCGCCTGCACCTTGTTGCTCGACTGATCGACCATGAGCGGCTCGAGTGCTGGGTCTTCGAACCTGGCAAACGCGTACGGCGTTACTTTGCCGCTCTCGACGATGATTCTGATTCTCGCTTGATCGAACGTCTCTCCATCGAACGCGCGATCGATTCCGAAATGAGCGTCGACATGCGCACCGAGCTCGGCGTCCGTGCGCCGAACCTCCCTCCGCAGTTCGACGAGCAATGGCAGGTGCGGATGGGTATCGCGCTGCGAGCTCGACGATACGTTGTGGTCTCGCTGGCCACGCTTCGCGATGATCAGGTTGAGCGTGCCGACGACAGCATTCCGGTACGCGATGATCTTGTCGTACTCGTCGTTGTAGCGCTGCGTGCATTCGATCTGCGATCGCGCCTCGGCTTCGGCACGGGCGATCAGCTTCGCCAGCTCGAGGTCGGGCGCCGGTTCGCGCTTCGGTTTCGTAACAGCCATGAGCGTTCCCGATCGCCCCGGCCGCTGGAAAAGGTCCGAGCTGGTTGATCCGGGAAGACTCAACCCTGCGACGGCAGCAACTCCGTCGCAGTGCTCGGGTAGAGCGAGGAGCCTAGCGGACGGGTGTGACAGTCATCAGAAGCCGTGCTTCGGCCTCGCCGCATCGACTGCAGCTCATGCTGCCTCCCGCTCGAAGAGGACTCGCGCGACCCCTTGTTCGAGCGTCTCGCGCTCTTTGTCGCGGCGTTCGTGCGTGTCATCCCGCCGCTTCGCCTCGAAGATGTGATCGAGCGCCGCTGCCGTATCGAGAGCCAGCGCCCCACCACGAACCCGCGCTGTCACGTCGTCGATGATCGCTTGGGCCCGCGCGCGCATTCGCTCGACTTCCTCGAGCAGGTCCTTTGCCATGGTGAGCTCGTCGAGCGCCGGCCTCAGGACGTCGTGAAGGTCCGACGGAATCCACCGCGCGAAATCGTCCGGTGACTCCACACCCATGCTTGCGATCGTGAACTTCCCCGCAATCAGCTTTGCGACCCGATCGCGCTCGATTTCGGCAAGCCGCGGAGCGCCGAATGGAAACGGAGCACCACGGTCGCGACAGCACAGGAACCACGTTCGCTCGGTGAGTACGCGATCGGAGACCCACTCTCGCGTTCGCCACGAGCGCTCCCACCCTGCGCGTGAGAGATCTCGCGCCATCTCGCGTCGACAGGTGGCGCACGTCACCTTGCGCGGATTGGTTGTGGACAGGATGTCCCACGCGCCAGCACCGCGATGGCGCGCGCGGTCGGTCACTTTGCAGCCATCGTACGGACCACGGGGGCTGTTGCCGTTGCCGCCGTAGGGGTGCCGGTCTTCATACACACGGTGGAACATTGGTCGGTCCTCGAAGGCGCCGCCCCAATCGATGCCGATCGCGCCGCACGAGTGATGGGTGAAATGGGTCTTTGCAGTGGCCATGATCAGAGCCCTCCTTGGTGCAGCTTCAGGTGGTTTGATTTCGTCGTGGTCTCAGTCTTCGTCGGTGGCTTGAGTCGCTCCCATAGCGCGGCCTCGATCTTCTTCGCGCACTCGCGGACTTGGTCCCACCGCTCGGGCACTCCGTAGTGCTTCACGTTGACGCCTTTGCCCTCGTGATTCATGAGCGTGTTCCGTGCCTCAAGCGGGATCAGAATCTCCATCGCTACCGAGTTGAACGTGCGGCGGTTGGCGTGGATGCCGGGCAGGTGCGCCACGCGTAGCGGGTTGCCGTCTTCGTCCTCGCGAGTCTTGTCGATCCGTCGCTCCTTGACTTCGGCGACGGCTTGCACGCGCTTCTGATCGCGCGACAGGCTCGGGAAGCACCATCCATGGTCGCCACCATGGCGCTCGAATTCGCGCGCGTTCTCGGTGCGGCGCTTCTCGAGGATCTTTCGCACCGTCTCAACGAGCGGCAAGGTGTATGGCTTGCCGCCTTTCGCTTTTCGAATCTGCAGGAGCTCTCGCTCGTCGTCGATGTCATCCCATTGCAGGTTCCGCACGCCTTCGCTGCGGATGCCGGTGAAGAGCGAGACGAGTTGTAGATCGCGGCGCACCGGGTTCATGCCGGTGATCGGATCATCGTCCATGACCTTCGCGAACCAGCCGATGAATCCATCGTCGGGGATACGGGTCTCGCGGGGGGCGAGCGCGCTTTGCTGCACTCGCTCGGCGGGGTTCTTGTACGGCAGCCCGTCCGGATGTCCCGGGCTCTTGTCGAGCGCGTTCCAGATCGCCGAGACATGCGCGATCACCTTGTTCGCCTGCGCCACGCCAGGCCTGTTCACGGCACCGGCGATCGCCGTGGCATTGCGCTCGATGAGATCGCAGACCTTCTGCAGCTCGAGCGCGGTCAACTCGACGAGCGGACGGTCGAGCCAGTCGGACAGGTGGCGGGGGACCTCGGTCTCCATCTTGTGGATCGATCGCGGCGAGCAGACTTTCTTACGCCGGTTCTTGCCGGCCTTCATGTTCGCGACGTGGAGCTCGAGGCCGTCGCGCAGCGTCGGGCCCTGCAGCTTCTTCGCAACGGCCTCGGGGTCGCCGAACCGCTGCTTACCAGCCGCGATCCTGGCGAGCCGCGCGGTCCACAGCTGGCCATCGGGGCGCGGCTGGCCGAGCACGCCGATCTTCGCCTTACTGCCGCTTCCCTGCGTGCGCGTGACGAACGTCTTCGATCCCGTCCGCCCGACTACGACGCCGAACCAGCGTAGCTCCTGGTCCCAGTAGTAGTCCTGCACGCGCTCCGTGGCTGGCGGCAGTGCGTCGACAACCTTCTCGGTGAGCTTCTTCCTCGTCGTCGCCATGGGCCTCCTGCGGCTTGTCCTAGGACGTTTCTAGGACAAACCTTCCCACGGAAGGCCGTGACAAGTCACTACGAAAGCGCGGGTTACCGTCGAGAAGTAGCGTTAAGCCACCAAGCGCCATATGACTTCAATGTCGGTACACTCGCTTTCCTAAAGCGCAGGCCGCAGGTTCGAGACCTGCTGGGATCACTGGAATTGGGGACGCTCTCCACTTTCACAACTTTCGATCTCGAGCACAGCCACGGTTGCTGCCGAAAGTTGTGAAAGTGTAGAGCGTCCCTGGTTCCTAGTGCACCTGGGCGTGCGGGGGCTCTGCGATCCGAGCACGCGGCAACCGAACGGTGAACGTCGTGCCGCGTTCTTCCGAGGACTCGACGTCGATCGTTCCGCCGTGCGCGACCGCGATCTGCTTCGAGATGTAGAGACCCAGGCCGAGACTGGCCAGGTCGTGCGCGTCCATCGCGTCGGGGCTGACGCGCTTCATCGGATTGAAGATCTCGTCTCTGCGGTCGCGCGGGATGACGGGCCCCCAGTTATGGATGGTGATCTCGACCTCATCGGCCTCGCCGGACAGGACCACGGTGATCGGACAGTCCTCCCAGCCGTGCTGGATCGCGTTGCCGAGCAAGTTGGAGACCACCTGGCCGATCCGATCGCTATCCCATCGTCCGTGCAGCTGGCCCGTCGCCTTGAAGTGCAGCACGCGGTTCGGATGAAAGGCGGCAAGCTCGTCGACGATCTGCCGGCACGAGGTCTCGAGGTCCATGTCGATGCGGGAGATCGGGATCCCGTTACCGAGATGTGAACGCGTGAAGTCCAACAGGTCGCGGACGATGTGCTCCATGCGCAGGGCGCTGCGCAGGATGAGGGCGAATGTTCGCCCGTGCGGCGACGCCCCATTGGTCGCGATCATCGTCGACGCGGACATCATGATCGCTCCCAGCGGGTTGCGCAGATCGTGGCCGAGAATGCCCAGGAACAGGTCGTTCGACTTGTCGAGGTCGAGTAGATAGCGAGAGACGGACCCCGTCAGTGCCTGATCGATGGCCTCGTTGAATCGGGTCACGTCTTCGAGGTTCGTGCGATCGAAGTGGCTCTCGGCCTCGGCCCAGAGCCGGAGGACGCTCGCGCGCAGGGCGCGGAACTCGGCGACCACGTTCTGGATGGTGAAGCCGGTGAAACCACGATGCCTGCCGTGAGACGTGGCGGGAGTCTCGGCCTCGGCGCTCGCATCGCGCTTGCCCTTGGACCTCGCGACCTGCTGCTCGGCGGTCTCGTTGATGGCGAGATCCTCCACGATGTCCAGGAGCATGGCCTCGGCGTGAGCACGCAGCCCTTCCATGTCCAACGTGCGGCCGGCCGGGAGCAGGCTCCTGGCGAACTGCTCCCATTCCAGGATGATCTGCTGTCGGTGGGAGCGGATGAAGTCTCCGAGTCGCATACAAGATTCTCTGGACTAGACCGGCAGGTGGCGGGTCGGCTTGTCGTGACTGCTATCGACGTGCCGTGGCTCCTCGAGTCGGCGATAGAGCGAGCGGCGATCGATGCCGAGCAGCCGAGCAGCCTGGGTCTTGTTGCCGCCGACCGCACCGAGGACCTGTCGAACGTAGCGGAGCTCCATCTCCTCGAGCGTCACGAGGTCGGCGGGCGAGTCGGTCGAGAGCACGATCCGAGAGCTGACGTGCTCCTGGATCTTCTGAGGCAGATCTTCGACCCGGATCTCGTCGCCGGTGCAGATCGCCACCGCACGCTCCATGCAGTTCTCGAGCTCGCGAACGTTCCCCGGCCAGTCGTAGTTCATCAGGAGCTCGCAGGCGCCGCGGGAGATGCCGCGAACGGCCTTGGCGTTTCGCGTCGCGGCGCGCTCGACGAAGTGATTCGCGAGCAACACGATGTCTCCGGTGCGGGCCCTGAGCGGTGGGACCGGAATCGCGACGACGTTGATCCGGTAGAACAGGTCCTCGCGAAACCGCCGCTCCTCCACCTCGGTCTCGAGATCCCGGTTGGTCGAGGCGATCAGGCGCGCCTCGAACGGGACCTCCTCGTCGCCACCGACAGGCCGCACGTGACGCTCTTGCAGGGCTCGCAGGAGCTTGACCTGCATCTCGAGCGGCATCTCGCCGACCTCGTCCAGCAGGATCGTTCCGGATCCGGCCTGGATGAAGAGCCCGGCCCGCGAGCGCTTCGCGTCGGTGAACGCACCGCGAACATGGCCGAATAGCTCGCTCTCGAGCAGCGGCGCGGGCATCGCCGCGCAGTTCACCGCGACGAACGGCGCGTCGCGACGCGGTGAGAGCTCGTGGATGGCGCGCGCGACGAGCTCCTTGCCGGTGCCCGACTCGCCGGTGACGAGCACCGTCGTGTCCGTAGCCGCGACGCGACGGATCAGCTCGGCGGTCTCGCGCAGTGCGGAGCTGGTGCCGATGATGTGGGGGATCGAGATGTTCGTATCGTCGGCGCGTAGCCGCTTCACCTCGCGCTTCAGTGCGAGATGCTCGACCGCGCGCTGGACAGCGATCGCGAGCGCATCGATCTTCACCGGCTTCATCAGGAAGTCGTACGCGCCGACCCGGATCGCGGTGATCGCGGTCTCCAGGTTGCCGTGCCCCGTGAGCACGATCGACAGCGAGTCGGGGTGCCGCATGCGGAGCTGTTCGCAGAGCTCGAGACCCGACATGCCAGGCATCTGGACGTCGGTGATCACGATGTCGGTCGGCCTGGACCGCAGGTACTCGAGACATGCTCGTCCCGAGGTCACCACGGCCGTATCGAAACCCTTGCGACGGAGGCCGTCGCTCAACAACTCCGCCGTGTCTACTTCGTCGTCGACGATCAGGACGGTCGCTTCGATGCCCATTTGATTGCTCCGTCATCGAAGCTTAGCGAGGAACCCGCACGGTGCCGCTACTACTTCACCGCGAGGCGCGCGTCACCTAAGGCGCTGGCTGAGATCGCGCGTCCAAGCACTCGGTCGTCGCCGCGCAGCGGGACGGTGGGGCGCGGCGACCGAGGAAGCTCGCGCGGGTGAAGCGGGTGTCCGTGCTCGGCTCCCCGAATGGCGCGGTACTTGAAGCGAGCTCGCTGGAGCCGCATGTCGAAACGCACGAGACGCCTGCGGTACGTCCTGGTCGTCGTCGGTCTGCTGGGGCTCGTGGGCATCCTCGGTGGAGTGAAGTTCGCCCAGATCGCGTCGCTCATCGGGATGGGCAAGCAGATGGAGAAAGCTGGTCCGCCGCCGGAGGCTGTCGGGACGCAGGTCGCCGAGGCTCGCCAGTGGGAGTCCACGCTGGCTGCGGTGGGGAGCGTCGCGGGCGTCGAGAGCGTCGTCGTGAGCAACGAGGTGCCGGGCCTCGTCACGCGGATCGGCTTCCAATCGGGCGAGCTCGTGGAGCGGGGCAAGATCCTCGTCGAGCTGGACTCGCAGGCCGAGCGCGCGCAGCTCGTGGCGGCGAAGGCTCGTCGCGACTACGCCGAGTCGATCGCGAAGCAGTCGCGCACGCTCGCCGCCCAGGGAGCGATCCCCGGAACGCAGCTGGAGAACGACGAGACCCAGCTCACCGCCACCACCAGCGATGTCAGGGCGCTGGAGGCTCAGCTCGAGCGCAAGGTCGTGCGCGCTCCGTTCGCCGGCCGGATCGGGATCCGCGGCGTCGATCTCGGGCAGTACCTGAACCCGGGGACGAGGGTGACGGTCCTCGATTCGGTCGGGGACGTGTACGTGGACTTCTCGCTGCCGCAGGGCGACGTCGCGAGCGTGCACAGCGGGCTACCGGTCAGCATCGCGAGTCGGGGCGTCGAGCTCGCCGGGGGAACGATCACCGCGGTCGATCCGACGATCGACAGCACGAGCCGCAACCTCAGGATCCGCGCGAGCGTACCGAACCGCGAGGCGAAGCTGCGCCCGGGCATGTTCGTCGACGTGGCGGTCGTGCTGCCCGACCGCCAGAGCGTGGTGACGGTGCCGGCCACGGCGATCGTCCATGCCCCGTATGGCGACTCGGTCTTCGTGATCGAGGACAAGCCCCCGGGCTCGCCGGGGATCTCCGCGCTCCCCGACGGGCGCCCGGTGATGATCGCGCGGCAGCGGTTCGTTCGGCTCGGCCCAGCGCGGGGCGACTTCGTGCCGATCACCGAAGGGGTCACCGCCGGTCGGCAGGTCGTGAGTGCCGGCGCCTTCAAGCTGCGCAACGGCTCACCGGTCGTGATCGACAACAGGGTCGAGGCGAAGCCGCAGCTGGACCCCCGACCCGAGAATCGCTGACATGACGCTCACCGATACGTTCCTGCGACGGCCGGTGCTCGCGATCGTGGTGAACGTCGTGATCATCGTCGCCGGGCTGCGCGCGATCAACACGCTCAACGTGCGCCAGTATCCGAAGCTGGAGAGCGCGACGGTGACCGTGCGAACGCCGTACATCGGCGCGAGCGCCGATCTGGTGCGCGGCTTCATCACCACCCCGCTCGAGCGGTCGATCGCCGCGGCCGACGGGATCGACTACATCGAGTCACAGAGCATCCAGGGGCTGTCGACGATCAACGTCCGCTTGAAGCTGAACTTCAATGCCGCCGATGCGCTGGCCGACATCACCACGCGGGTCGCTCAGGTACGCGGCGACCTGCCGGCCGAAGCGGAGGTGCCGGCGATCCAGATCGAGCCCTCGGACTCCGCGATCGCGGCGATGTACCTGAGCTTTGGCTCCGACATCCTCGCGGACAACCAGGTCACCGACTACCTGATCCGCGTCGTCCAGCCGCGGCTGTCGACGCTCGACGGCGTGCAGCGCGCGGACATCCTGGGTGGGCGCACGTTCGCGCTACGCGCGTGGCTCAAGCCCGATCGGATGGCGGCCCTCAACGTCAGTCCGTCTCAGGTGCGCCAGGCGCTCGCGTCCAACAACCACCTCGCGGCGGTGGGTCAGACCAAGGGTGCGCTCGTCCAGCTCAACGTCACGGCCTCGACCGATCTGCGCTCGGTCGAGGAGTTCAAGCAGCTCGTCATTCGCGAGCACGGGGGGGCGCTGGTGCGGCTGCAGGACGTGGCGGACGTCGTCCTCGGTGCGGATGACTACGATCAGGATGTCCGGTTCTCCGGCGAGCGGGCCGTCTTCATGGGCGTGTGGGTGCTGCCGAACGCCAGCTCGCTCGAGGCCATCCGGGGCGTTCGCGCCGAGATGGCCGAGATCGTGCGGCAGTTGCCCACCGGGATGCGGGCCCGGATCGCGTTCGACTCGACGGGCTACATCGACGAGGCGATGTCCGAGGTGGTCACGACGCTCTCGCATACGATCCTCATCGTGATCGTGGTGATCTTCTTGTTCCTCGGGTCGCTGCGCACGGTGCTCGTGCCGCTCGTCGCGATCCCGGTGTCGCTCGTCGGCGCGATCTTCTTGATGCAGGTGTTCGGGTTCTCGCTGAACTTGCTCACGTTGCTCGCGATCGTGCTGTCGGTCGGCCTGGTCGTCGACGACGCGATCGTGGTGGTGGAGAACGTCGAACGTCACGTTCGGGAAGGCAAGTCGTCGCTGCAGGCCGCGGTGATCGGCGCGCGCGAGCTGGTCGGCCCGATCGTCGCGATGACCATCACGCTCGCGGCCGTGTACGCGCCGATCGGGTTTCAGGGCGGCCTGACCGGTGCGCTGTTCCGCGAGTTCGCGTTCACCCTCGCCGGCGCGGTCGTGATCTCCGGGATCGTGGCCCTGACGCTCTCGCCGGTCATGGCGGCGCGACTGCTCCGGGCCGATCGCGAGCGCGGCTGGTTCGGGCGCAAGGTCGACAACACGTTCGAGCGGCTGAAGCACGGCTACTCGCGGGCGCTCGACGCGACCCTTCGCGTGCGCCCGGTCGTGTACATCGTCTGGGTCACCCTCGCGATCCTGGTGGTGCCGCTCTACCTGTTCTCGCCCAAGGAGCTCGCGCCGAACGAGGACCAGGGCGTGATCTTCGGCGCGCTCGACGTGCCGGCGAACGCCACCCTCGAGCAGGTCACCACGTACTCGAGCGAGGTGAACCGCGTCTTCATGAACACGCCGGAGTTCGAGCACAGCTTCCAGCTCAGCCTGCCGAGCGGCGGCTTCGGCGGGATGCTGGTCAAGCCGTGGAACGAGCGGGACCGCAGCATCTTCCCGATTCAAGTCGAGACCAACGCGAAGCTCGCCGGGATGACCGGCATCCGGGCGCCCGTCTTCTTGCCATCCGCGTTGCCGACTCCGGGCTTGTTTCCCGTCGAGTTCGTGATCGCGTCGACCGCGAGTCACGAGGAGCTCGTTCGGCTCGCCGAGCAGCTCGTGCTCGAAGCCACCACCAGTGGGCAATTCGCGTTCCCGCCGATCGTCGATGTCCGCATCGACCAGGCGAAGACCGACCTCGTCATCGACCGCGACAAGGTGGCCTCGATGGGCCGGACCATGCAGCAGATCGGCGACGACCTGTCTTCGATGCTGAGCGGCAACTTTGTCAACCGGTTCAACATCGACGGCCGCAGCTACAAGGTGATCCCGCAGATCGAGCGGGCCGGCCGGCTCACCCCCGAGCAGTTGACGCGCATCCACGTCTCCGGCCCAGGTGGCGAGCTCGTGTCGCTCGACGCGATCGCCACGCTCCGCGCCGGTGTCGAACCTCGAACGCTCAATCGCTTCCAGCAGCTCAACGCGGTCAAGATCTCGGGCGTCGCGACGCGGTCGCTCGATGGCGGCTTGCGAGTGCTCGAGGACACGGCGGCGAAGCTCCTGCCGGTCGGAACCCGCATCGACTACACGGGCGAGTCGCGCCAGCTCCGTCAAGAGAGCGGCAGGTTCGTCCCGGCGATGGGACTCGCGCTGCTCCTGATCTTCCTGGTGCTCGCGGCCCAGTTCAACTCGTTCCGCGATCCGTTCGTGATCCTCGCCGGATCCGTGCCCCTCGCGATGTTCGGCGCGCTGATCTTCACGTTCCTGAAGTTCGACGGGCCTCCCGGTATGGAGTTCGCGCTGACCTCGGGCTGGACCACCACGCTCAACATCTACTCGCAGGTCGGGCTCGTCACGCTCGCAGGCCTCGTCTCCAAGAACGGCATCCTCATCGTGCAGTTCGCGAACACGCTGCAGGCGAAAGGCCTGAGCAAGACCGATGCGGTGCGCGAGGCGGCGGCCATCCGGCTGCGGCCGATCCTCATGACCACGGTCGCCACGGTCGCCGGTCACTTCCCGCTCACGCTGGTCGCAGGTCCGGGTGCCGTCGCGCGAAACTCGATCGGCATCGTGCTGGTCGGCGGCATGACCATCGGCACGCTGTTCACGCTGTTCGTGGTGCCGTCGGTCTATATCCTGATCGCCCGCGATCATCAGCGCGATCCGTCACGCCAGGGCCTCCCGAGGCTCGCGCCGGAGACGACCTAGGATCAGCGGGCGGCTCTGCGAATGCAGCCCGCGCTGGTCGCCGTTCTTGCAGGGCACGACGGGATGCCGCGCTACTTGTGGTTGGTCCTGGGCCTGGCGGCGTGCGAGCCGACGCTGCGGATGAAGCCGTTGCCCGAGCTGGTGGCGCAGGCACGTCCCACGCCGATCGCGGTCTCGCCGCTCCTGCTCGTGCCCGGCGAGACGATGATCTGGGACGTCAACATGGGCGGCTTCACGATCGGCCGCGCCGAGCTCGTCGTCGGCGAGCACGACGTCCAGAGCCGGTTCACGACCGGCCGGCTCGCCAGCACGTTCGCGAAGGTGCGGCACGAGCTGACCACCGTGGTCGAGCCTGGAGCGAGCCTGCCGGAGCGTGGCACCGAGGTGCTCGAGGTGGACGGCGAGACCAAGCGCGTCGCCATGGCGTTCGACGCGCGGATGCACATGATCACGACCGATCGCACGATCGTGGTGCCCGATGGCAATAACGGGCACACGCTGCATTCGGCCCTGGGGGTGATCCGCGCGTGGGCGCAACCGGAGGCGAGGGCGGGGTACCTGTACGCGATCGTCGGCGGCGACCTGTTCCGGATCGATCTCGCGCGGCCGCTCGTCGAGGAGCTGCAGGGGACGATGACGTTACGGATCGAGTGCCGCGTTCGAGCCGAGGTGCCGATCTCGATGACGATCTGGTTGCGCGCGAGCCCCGATCGCACGCCGCTGCGCATCGAGATCTCGGGGGACGACGCGCATCTCACCGCGGAGCTGATCGGCTCGTGAGGCGTGCCGAAATTCGTATCTCGCGAACAACACGTGTTCCGGGGCGGCACAGTTCACACTCCTTAACCGACCGATGCTGCGCTCGGGATGCGGTGGTTCGCTCATTGCACACGCCGCTGTCGCCTATGAGGGTGTCATTGTGTGCCGCGATCGCGGCGATCGGGATCGGTCTGCCTGCGACCAGCGAAGCAGATCGCCACGGCGCGTTGCCGATGATGGACCACTACCAACCGGTCCATTGCGTGCGCGACAAAGAGAACCAGGTCTGGCGACTTCAGTGCGACGCCGCGGCGAAGACGTGCCTGTACGCCGCGAACGAGGAGCTCGACGCATCGGGCGCGCGCTCCAAGCCGCTCGAGCGTGCCCGCAGCTGCGACTTCGACGACGAGTTCGATCGCGCGAAGCTCGAGGCGAATGGCTTCGTGATGGTCGCCGGCCGCGTCGACGCACCATACGGGTGGACGCGCGACGAGCGTAACCGCGTGTTCCAGGTCAACTTCGATCTTCGCCGCCGGCTGTACTTCGGAGCCTCGTACACGCCGCAGAAGATTCTCGACAACCCGCTCGAGAGCAAGCGCACGTCCGCCGACTTCGGGCTGTTCGTGTTCGACTACCTCGACGAGGGAGTCACGCCGACTCGCCACCGCATTCGCCTCCTCGAGGGCTCGGTTCACGTCGAGCCGTTCTCCGCCGAGATCACCGTCGCGCACTACGATGTGTCTCGTCGGTTCCTCGATCCGTTGCTGCGGATCACGACGTTCGTCGGCAGGCCGCAGCGTCACGATCTGCGGCTGAACCTCGGGCTGTGGACCGAGGCGGGCGGCTTGGAGATTCATCCGTCTTCGCAGGGAAACTCGACGATCTGGAAGCACGCCACGGCGCAGATCACGCTCGACCTCTGGCAGTCGGAGAACCTCGACTCGTTCGCGCGGATTCGCACGGGCATGGGACTCGAGGGTCAGTACACCGACGGCACGGGCTACCGGTCCGCGCTCGTGGCGAGCTCGGCCTTCGAGATCGACGCCGTGCTCGACGACGACGGCTTCCACAACGTGCGATTCGAGTTCGGACACGACGCTCCGCGCTACTTCGTCCCGTTCCAGAACGGTCAGAACTTCGGGCAACGGCTGCGCGCGAAGCTCCAGTACGAGGCGATCATCCTCGCGATCAACGATCAGCCGCTCACCCTCAAGTTCGCCGCGGGCGGGGAGAAGCGTGACGACATCTTCGGTGTGCCCGACCAGTGGGCGTTCGTGATGGACGCTGGCCTCCGCTTCAGCTTGTGGGCACCGCCTCGCGCCAGGTGATGGGAATCGCGCGCGTGAGCCATCAGCGAGCGTGCGCGATCGTGCTCGGCGTCGTTTCGTTGCTCGCGGTAGCGACGCGCGAGGCCGGCGCAGAGTCCTGCACCGGAGTCACCGGCTCCGGTGGTCGATTCGCGATGTGCTTCGACATCGGCAATCGGTTCTCGCTCACGGGCGGCTCGGACGGATTCGGCGGCGGCCTGGCGCTGCGCCACGTGATCCACTTCGACGACGAGCCGGATCTTGTCTGGAAGCTGGAGCACACGCTGCTCGAAGGCACGCACGCCGGCCTGGAGAATCGATTCTCGGGCGTGGTCTATCGCGGGCGATTCCTCCGCCACTCGCGCGACGGTCACATCGTGATCCCGCTCGGGACCCCGAAGAAGATCTTCCTGCCGTTCGATGTCGGCGCGCTCGCCGAGGTCGGACGCATCGACTGGCGCCCCGACACGACGATCTCGCGACTGGGTATCGTCAAGGCGGCCATCCTGTTCGATGTCTCGCGCTCGCGAAACTTTCGCCGGCGACTCGCGTTCGGGCCGATCGTTCGCTGGGACGTCGACGTCGATCGGGATCAGAGGTCGGTCGCGGAGCACATCGTCTCGCCATTCTCGTCGGGTCTGGCGAACGTCCACCTCGAGTCGAACACCGGGCGGACGGTCGTCGATCTCAATCTCGAGGCGGGGAGCGTCTGGCGCAACAAGGGCGGCTGGCAGCCGGAGGCGAGCGCCGAGGCGAGCCTCGAGCACATCATCCTCGCGATCAACGACCGCCCGATCGCGGTGACGCTCGGCGTGAAGTACGACACCGTGACCGACGAGACGATCGCTCGGGTCGGTGCCCGGGTCGTGCTGTTTCATCGCCGCGACTCTCGCGTCAGCCTCGATCCACCGCGCAAGCGGGTGACGCGCCGGTAGTCCGCGATTCAGTCGATCAGCTGCTGCAGGCGCTCGGCGTCGTCGGTCTCGATCCAGTCGACCCCGAGCGCGACGAGCCGCTTGACCTCGGCGAGGGTGGCGGCCGTCGTGGCGATCGCCTTGCCGTTCGTCGAGCCGAGGGGGAACAGGGTATGCGTGCCGATCGCGACGCCCTGGGCGTGGAGGTTTCGGACGGTCTCGCGGCCGACGAGCGTGTGCTCGGCACCGACGACGCGCGTGCCAAACAGCCAGCCGGTGATGTCGCGCTCGAGGATGCGGTTGAGGACCCGGCGGGCGTTGTGGCCGCGAGGCCGGTGGTGGTGCTTGTCGAGGTCGATGGGGAACGCGGGGAGCCGATCGAGGACCGCACCGGCGAAGTCGAGCATGGTGTCGTCGAAGCAGAAGCCGACGGCGAGCCTGGGATGGGCACGCCGGGCCGCCATCAACATGCGCGGATCGAACGACGTCACGATGACGCGGTCCTCGACCTTCGCGTCCGCGATCACCTGCGCGACGATCGCGGCGGCGTCGATCTGCCACCACCGAGGTAGCTCGATCTTGAGCTCGACGTTGATGACGACGGCCGCTCCGACCTCGGCGAGGACCTCGGCGAGTAACGGGATCGGTTCCTCACGCTCGTAGCGGATGCTGACGCGATCGCCGTTCGAGTCGACACCCATCGAGAGCTCGCGGCGCACGCGCAGACGCGAGAGCTCGTCCCACTTCAGGTCGACGAGGTTGCGCGAGTCGCCGGTCAGGCGTTTCAGGTTGTGATCGTGGAAGCACACGGCGCGGCGATCGGCGGTGATGCGGACATCGAGCTCGATCGCGGGAATGCCGAGCTCGACCGCGCGGCGAAATCCGGCGAGCGTGTTCTCCTGGTGGAGGTGCGGCAGCCCGCGATGACCGACGATGATCGGGCGGTGCTTGCCGGCGAGGAACGGATTTCGCGCGGCCGGGAGCATCAGATCATCTGGGCGGAATGTAGTAGCGCCCGTCGACGAACGCGCGATCGACCTCCGGCAGGATCTCGACCTTGGCGCGAAAGATGGTCCGGTCGATCTCGACCTTGTAGATCAAGAGCCAGATCAGACCAAGGACGGCGACGACCGCGATGATGATGAGGAGGATCGACGGCTTGATCGCGGCACCACCGACGGCCGCGACCCCCGCGAGCTTGGCCTTGCCGATGAGGCCTTTCCAGTGCTGGATGACGACCGATCCGATCGCGTCGAAGGTCGGCACGGTCGCGGTGGCGATCACGGCGGGGTCCTGGGTGCCGGTCATCGCCCCGGCCTTCAGCGCGGCGCCGATCGGGTCGTAGAAGCTGTTCGGTAGGGTCTGGCACTGCAGCTCGGCCTGGTTCGGGTTCGTCCGCAACAGATGCACGAGCGCGTTGCGCGCCTGGTCGTACTTGAGCGTCTTGGACAACGTGTGAATGACGAGCGCCAGGACGACCGCGACCCCGGCGAACGAGAGGCCGTAGGCCAGGAGCGCCTTCATCGTGCTCGGCGATTCGGCTTCCTTGGCGGCAGGTGCGGCCTCGCCGGCCTCCGAGGCCTCTTGCGCCGCGACCTCGACGATCGGGCATGCGGTGAAGCAGACGACGAGGCCGAAGACGTAGCCGAGAACCGCGCGCTTCATTCGCATGCCTTGGGAACCAGAGTACCGCATACATGATACAGGTCGGTAATGCGTCCGTGGCTCGGGATCCGATGATGTCCGAGCTCGTGGTGCGCGGGGTTGCCGTTCCGGCGTTCTGGTATGGCACGGCGTGGAAAGCGGACCGCACGGAGCCGCTGACGGCGCTCGCCCTCGCGGCCGGGTTTCGCGCGATCGACACCGCGAACCAGCGCAAGCACTACTTCGAGGCGGGGGTAGGCGCGGCGATCGCCGGGGCAGGGATCCCGCGCGAGCAGCTGTTCCTGCAGACGAAGTTCACGTCGGTTCGCGGCCAGGATCAGCGGCTGCCGTACGATCCGAGCGCACCGGTCCGCGTGCAGGTCGAGCAATCGTTCGCGAGCTCGCTCGAGCACCTCGGGACCTCGTATGTCGACTCCTACGTGCTGCACGGCCCGACGACGAACGTGGGGCTTGCCGAGGCGGATGTCGAGGCGTGGCGCGCGATGGAGGCGATCCAGGCGAGCGGGCGCACGCGCTTGATCGGGATCAGCAATGTCACGCTCGAACAGCTGGAGCGGCTGTGCGGGATCGCGCGGATCGCGCCGGCGTTCGTGCAGAACCGCTGCTACGCGAGCACGGGCTGGGACGCCTCGGTGCGCGCGTGCTGCCGCGACCACGACATCGCCTACCAGGGGTTCTCGCTCCTCACCGCGAACCGCCGCGAGCTCGTGCGGCCGGTGATCGACGAGATCATGATGCGCACCGGCTACACGCGCGAGCAGCTCGTGTTCCGGTTCGCGATGCAGGTCGGCATGATCCCGCTGACCGGGACCTCGAGCGAGCAGCACATGCGCGAGGATCTCGCCGCGCAGCGCATCGTGCTCGACGATGCGGATGTGCGCGCCATCGAGTCGATCGCGCGCTGAGCGCCTAATGCCGCCTAATGCGCATACGGCGAGGATCGAGCAGCGCTCGAACAGCTCGGCGGCCAGCTCGCGCGGCTGTTCAACGACAAGACCGCGCTCGCCGCGGTGATCGAAGAAGTCGGCCCGGCCGGCTTCGAAGACTGACCTCAGTCGCCGGCCGGCTGGAACGCGAACGGGTAGCTGATGGTGACGACGCCGCCGCCGCTGGGCTTCGGAAAGACCAGCGCCTTCACCCTCGCGGCAACGCACGACGCGACGTCGGGGTGGAGTCCGCTGGCGATCGACGACAGGACGGTGCCGGCGGGACCGATCACGAACTTCGCCGTCACGGTGCCCTGCAGCTTCGGATCGGCCAGCAGCTGCTTCTCGTAGCAGAACCGGATCCCCGCGAGGCCCCGGCGGATGGTGTGTCGGATGACCTCCTTGTCGAGCGACCCCTGTGCGTTCGGCTGGCCCGGCTTGATCGTCGAACCGGTTCTCGAGCCAAACGAGCCAGAGCCGAGCGAGCCGAGGCCGATCGTGGCGCCCGTCCCGCCGCCACCTCCCGTCGAGCCGACCGACGTCGAACCACCGCCGCGTCTCGAGCCGACGGAGGTCGATCCGGAACCGCCCGATCCGAGGCTCGCGCCCTTCGCGGGTGCAGCTCCATCAGCACAGCGGAATCCGATCGTCGCGCCCGCCACGGCCTTGCGATCGGAGCCGACCTCGCCGGCGTCCTTTTGCAGGAAGTAGGGCGGCTTCTGCTTGCCGGCCTTCGCGAGTGCGTCGAGCGACATCCCCGAGTGGCCACCGCGGACGACGACCAGCTCGTCCTTGATCGTCGAGGTCCATTCCTGCAACGGGCCGGAGACGGCCCCGACCTTGATGCCCCACGATCCTCCGGCCGCGGTCTCCCACTCTTCGCTCGTCGGGAGGCGCGCGCCGATCGCGGCGCACAGCTCGGTGGCCTCTGGTTGCGTCAGCCACGCGACCGGAGCGTCCGGTGGCCCACCCACCGCCGCCGCACGTCCGAGCACGGTCTGATACTCGCGACCGGTGACCTGGCTCGTCAGGACCCGCACGCCGTTGATCACGACGAACGGGTTCATCGTCGCGAGCTGGTCGCGCGGAGATGGGGCGGCATCGATCGCGGCATCGATCGGTGGCGGCCCGGCCTCGGCCGCGTCGACGAGCTTCGCGATCCCGCCGGGGCGTGGATCCTCCGAGCCAGGACCGGGCTTGGGATCGGGCGTGCTCTGCGTGACGATGACGACCGTCGCGATCCCGCCTGCGATCACGAGACCCGCACCGGCGATCAGCAAGCCCTTCTTGCTCGAGCGGGGGGCGCCATCGTGGAGCTCGCCGCTCGGCATCGTCGTCGGATTCGGCGGATACGTGCCGGCCTGCGGCGGATGTGGCGGATGCTGCGGAGTGCCCTGATACGGATGTTGTGGAGTGCCCTGCTGGGCTGGGTACTGCGGCGCTCCTGGATACGGATGCTGCGGCGTGCCCTGTTGCGCCGGGTAATTGCCGGACTGCGGCGGGTGCTGCGGCGTTCCCGCATACGGATGCTGCGGCGTCCCCGCATATGGATGTTGCGGTGTGCCCGGATGCTGGGGCGTACCGGATTGCGCCGGCACGAACGGGTTCGACATCCCGGGCGTGGGTGACTGCGGGATCGGTGTCGAGGAGCCCGGGGCCGGCGTGCCTGAAGCCGACCCCACCGTCGCTGCGACCGGCGTCTTGCGCGGCGCGAACGGCGGCGGAAGGGTGTCGGTGAAGCCCGCGGGCTGCTGCGCGGTCCATCGAGCGGTTGCGCCACTCGTGCGCAGCTCGTCGAACGCGCGGCCGACTTCCTTGATCGTCGGGCGCTGGTCGACCGTCTTCGAGAGCATGCGGTCGAGCAGGGTGTCGAACTGCGGTGGGATCTGCGGAGCATGCTCGCTCGCGCGCGGTGGCTTGCTGTGCAGGTGGTGCGTGCACGCTTCGCCGATCGAGCCCGACGGGAACGGTGGCTTGCCGACCGCCATCTCGTACATGACGCAGCCGAGCGAGTACGTGTCCGCGCGGCCGTCGACGGTCGCGGCGTTGTTCCACTGCTCGGGCGCCATGTACGCCGGCGTCCCCATCGTCCCCTTGGTCTGAGGCGAGTTGCCGCTCATCGTGCCCGTGAGCTTCGCGATACCGAAGTCGAGCACCTTCACGCGCTCGCCACTCGCGAGCTCGGAATCGGGGACGAGGTAGATGTTGTCGGGCTTCAGATCGCGGTGCGTGACGCCGGCGGTGTGAACCGCGTCGAGCACGCCCGCGATCTGACGGCCGATGTCGGAGACCTGATCGCCGGGCAGGCTCCCGAGCCGGCGGATGCGGGCCGCGAGCGATTCTCCATCGAGGAACTCCATGACGAGGAACGCGTGAGCCTTGTGGAAGCCGACGTCGAAGATCTTCACGGTGCCCGCGTGGCGCACCTTGCTGACCGCGCGGGCCTCGTTGAAGAACCGCTGGACCTGCTCGGCATCCTTCGAGATGTGCGTCTGCAGGATCTTGATCGCGACGCGCGTCTCGATCGCGAGCTGCTCGGCGAGATAGACCTCTCCCATCCCGCCGACGCCGAGCAGGGAGAGCACCTTGTAATTGCCGATCGTCTCCCCGATCACGGCGTTCGTTACCTCACTTGCAGCACGAACGCACCGCCGAGACCGGCGCCGAGCTCCTCGGGCGTCAGCCTGCCATCGCCGTCGAGATCGAGCGCCGCAAACACGGCCGCGGCGCCGCCCCACTCCTCGCGCGTGATGAAGCCGTCACCGTCGAGGTCGTAGATCTTGAAGAAGTCGTGGGCCGCCTGGCCGACCTTCGTCTTGCCGCGGATCGCCGCGTGGCGCTCCTCGAGCAGCTTCTCGAGCGCGACGATCGCCTTCGAGAAGCCCTGGATGCCCTCGTCGAGCTTCTCCTTGGCCATCTTGTCGTTGTCGTGCGCCGTGCGGAACGAAGCCTCGTCCATCGGCGTCTTCGGGATGTTCATCGACGCGGCCTTCGCCGGATCGAGCTTGCGCGTCAAGGTCTCGGTCTTCGACGCGAGATCCGCGAGCAGGTTCGGCGCGATCGTGAGCAGGTCGCAGCCGGCGAGCTCGATGATCTCGCCGAGGTTGCGGAAGCTGGCGCCCATGACCTCGGTCTTGTAGCCGTGCTTCTTGTAGTAGTTATAGATCTTCGTCACCGAGATCACGCCCGGATCCTCGGCCTGCGGGTAGCTGTCCTTGCCCTCGGCCTTCTTGTACCAGTCGAGGATCCGCCCGACGAACGGGCTGATCAGCGTGACGCCGGCCTCGGCGCACGCGACGGCCTGATGCATGCCGAACAGCAGCGTCAGGTTGCAGTGGATGCCGTCCTTCTCGAGGACCTCGGCGGCTCTGATGCCCTCCCACGTGGCGGCGACCTTGATCAGGACGCGGTCGCGCTTCACCCCACCTGCCTCGTACTGCGAGATGAGGTAGCGGCCCTTCTCGATCGTGGCCTTCGTATCGTACGAGAGCCGCGCGTCGACCTCGGTCGAGACGCGGCCCGGCACGATCTTCAGGATCCGCAGGCCGAACTCGACGGCGAGCCGATCGAGCGCGAGCGGGACGACCTTCGTCACGTCACCCTTCGCTTGATCCGACGCCCACTGGAGTGCGCCGTCGACGACGTCGGCGTACTCCGGCATCTGCGCCGCGGCGGTGATCAGCGACGGATTGGTCGTCGCATCGCGCGGCTTGAACTTGTTGATCGAGTTGAGGTCACCCGTGTCGCAGACGGCGACGGTCATCGTGTTGAGCTGGTCGAGCAGTGACTGTGCCATGGCGCTTTCCCCCAAAGTTTCGAGGGCCACACTACCACGCGACCTCAGAGGCTGGGGCGGATCAGGTTGGTCTCGAACGCGGCGACCAGCTCCTCGATCGCGGCGATCTCGGAGCGGATGGCGTCGCCGGCCTCGGTGTCGCCGACCGTCCGCGGTTGTGCGTACACCTCGACATCCGACACCGTCGGGACGATGTCGGCGCCGGTCTCCACGGCCGCATCGCTCCCGTCGAAGTGGTGGTGCTGCGCCAGGTACATCCGGTGCGCGTCGAGGACGAGCGAGAAGCCCTTGTCGCCGTAGGCCGCCGCGAACGCGCCGTCGATCGTGATCGCGCGCTTCGACGCCTTGATCGGGGCCTCGCCCTGCTCGAGCTTGACCGGGACATGACCGTTGATGAGGTAGCCGCGCTCGTCGACGCCGAGCTCGCGCAAGATCCGGCCGCAGAACTCGGCCTCGTGGATCAGCTTGAAGTACGGGTTCTTCGTCTCCTTGTGGGTAGTCTTGTCGGCGACGAAGTAGGTCTCGAACGTGGCCATCCGGTCCTTGCCGAAGCACGGCGAGATCGGGCCGGTCCACAGGTAGAACAGCATGTCGACGTCGTCGATCACCTGCTTGCGGAACGCGCGCTGCACGACGAGGTCGACCGCGTCGAACAGGGCCTTGCCGCGGCGAGGCGCACCGTCGATCACGAGCGCCTGCAGCTCGCCCTTGTCGTCCACCGGCATGCAGCCGTGGAAGATGGCGCAGGTGTCGCGGCGCAGCGCCATCCGGCCGCGCGACGCCACGAACGTCATCTGCCGCCACAGCGGCCCGGACTCGAGGAATGACTTCGTCAGCCTCGCGAGGCACTTCTGCTCGCCGGCCGACAGCTTGTACGGATCGTTCCAGTCGATCGTCGGCAGGTTGGTGTCCAGCATCGCGTGCTTCGTGCCATCCAGCTCGACGGTGCCGGCCGCGGGATCGATGTGGTGGAGCAGGGCGCGGTGCTCCATGTTCCAGTCGGTTCGCCGCCGGAATAGCTGGCCCTCGAGCTTGAACTGCAAGATCGCCGAGGCCTTCTGCATCCGCGCCATGAGCTGCGCGTCGCGGAGGCCATCACCCTTGCACTGGAACCGCGCGGCGGGATCTTCGCCGTAGGCCTCGCGCGCGAGCCGATCGAGCGGCGCCATCGGGATGCCGTAGCCCTCCTCGAGCTGCGACAGCCGCCGGTAGCGCAGCGACACGCGGATCACCGTCATGATCGCCGCCGGATGACCGAGGCACGCCGCCATCCACACGGTGTCGTGGTTGCCCCACGTGACCGACACCTTCGGCTGCTGCATCAGCAGATCGATCACCTTGTCGATCCGCGGGCCGCGGTCGCCGAGGTCGCCGGCGACGACGAGCTCGCCGATCGCGAGGTTGCGGACGATGCGCGCGATCATGCGGACCAGATCGAGATCGCGGTCGTGGCGCAGGAACGGATCGAGGATGCGCTCGAGGAACTCCGGCCGGCGGGTCAGCGCGCCGGCGAACAACAGCTCGTGGAACAGCGCGTCGAACGGATCGGGGACGATCTTGTCGACGTGCTTGAGCGTGTAGTGCCGTGCGAGATCCTGGATCACGGTGACCGCGTGCGGCACGAACCACAGCAGCTTCGCGCGCCGCGTCGGTTCGTCCTTGCCGCGCGTGTGCGCGAGCCACGTCTCGCGCGGATAATAGAAGAACGCGAGCAGCTCGTTGCGCTCGGCGGTGGGCAGCGCGGCGAACAGCCGATCGATCAGCGGCCGCAAGCTGCCCGACGCGTTGTTGATCACCTGGCGCAGCTTGATGTACTCGCCGTGGACATCCGAGACGACGTGCACCGTCGGCTTCGGCAGCGTCAGGATCGCGTGGAGGTTCGACAGCTCGGCGAGCGCGGCGGGGACGTTCGGATAGCGCTTCGCGAGCGCGTGCAGGTGAGCCGGCACCTACTGCCACTCGTCGATCAGATTTGCGACGAGGGCGGTCCAGCCGGTCTGGTGGCTCGCCCCGATGCCCGCGCCGTTGTCACCGTGGAAGTACTCGTAGAACAGGATGTGATCGCGCCACTTCGGATCGTCGATGAAGTGCTTCGCGCCGCCGTAGACCGGGCGCTGGTTGTGCTTGTCGAGCAGGAAGATGTCGATCATCCGGCGGGCGATGTCCTTCGCCATCTCCTTCATCGTGATCGGCTTGCCGTTCGACGCCGGCGTCTGGATCGGCATGCGGCCACCCAGCGCGGTGCCGAGCTTGCGCAGCGACTCGATGATGAGGAACGTCGTCGGGAACCAGATCGGGCCGCGCCAGTTCGAGTTGCCGCCCTTCATCTTCGACGTCGACTCCGCGGGCTCGTACCCGACGGTGCTGTGCCCGAAGATGAACGGGTTCGCCTCGTGGCTCTTCGACAGCGAGCGAATCCCGAACTTCGAGAGGAACTCGCTCTCGTCGTGCATGTGCTGGAGTAGCCGCTGCAGCTGATCGGTGTTGACGATCGTCAAGAGGTACGTCGTCTTGCCGTCGGGCCGCTCGAGCGGGTGGATGACGTGCTCGACCATCTCCTTGCGGTTCTTGAGGAACCAGTTGAGGTTCGCGGTGAACTCCTTGAACGGCTCGATCCACTCGAGCTCGAGGCGCTCGACGGCGAACAGCGGGATCAGGCCCACGAGCGAGCGCACGCGGAACCGGTGGTAGCTGCGATCGGCCTTCTCGAGCACGTCGTAGAAGAAGCCGTCCTGCGAATCGAACAGCGCGTGGTCGCGACCGCCCATGTGCTTCATCGCGTAGGCGACGTAGACGTAGTGCTGGAGGAACTTCGACGCCATGCTCTCGTAGACCGGGTTCTCCTTCGCCAGCTCGAGCGCGATGCGCATGAGGTTGAGGCAGAACATCCCCATCCAGCCCGTCGCGTCGGACTGGTGCAGCGTCGAGCCGTCGGCGCCCTTGTCGCTGCGATCGATGACGGTGATGTTATCGAGCCCGAGGAAGCCGCCCTCGAAGACGTTGTTGCCTTCCTTGTCGACCTTGTTCACCCAGCTCGCGAAGTTGATGAGCAGCTTGTGGTAGCAGCGCTCGAGCCACTCGCGATCGGACGTCCCGAACCGCGACTTCTCCATGTTGTAGACGCGCCACACCGCCCACGCGTGGACCGGAGGGTTCAGGTCCGAGAACTCCCACTCGTACGCGGGGAGCTGGCCGCTCGGATGCTGGAACTGCTCGAACAGCAGCATCCACAGCTGGTCCTTCGCGAACTTCGGATCGACGAGCGCGAACGGCACCATGTGGAACGCGAGGTCCCACGCCGCGAACCACGGGTACTCCCACTTGTCGGGCATCGACATGACGCGCATCGAGTTGAGATGGCGCCAGTGCGCGTTGCGGATCCGATGCCGTGACTCGGGCGGCGGGTGATCGGGGTTGTCACCGTCGAGCCAGCGGCCGACGTCGAACAGGTAGCTCTGCTTGGTCCACAGGAGGCCAGCGAGCGCGCTCCGCTGCACGAGCTTCTCGTCCGCCGAGGCGGTCTTCGGCGCGATCTGCTCGTAGAACACGTCGGCCTCGGCCTTGCGCTGGTCGACGATCGTGTCGACCTCGGAGAGCGCGTCGCGCTTCTTGCCATCGGTGAACCGCAGCCGCAGCGTCACGCTGCCGCCCGCGGGCACCATGTACTTGTAGTGCAGCGCCGCCTTCGTGCCGCGCTGGTCCGGCCCGGGCTTCACCGCGCTCGGGTCGCCCTCGCACAGCGCGCGATGGAAGCCATCCTTGGTGTACGGCGTGCGGCTCGTGTTGCCGGGCCCGTACGCGCGGTCGCCGTGGGTCTCGTTGTCGGTGACGAGCACCGCTCCTTCGGACGGACCGATCAGCCAGCGCATGCCGAGGCTGTAGTGCGGCGGCATGTTGCGATCCGGCGGCATGTCGCCGTCGTCGGCGAGCAGCGCGATCACGCTCGGATCGCCCTTGTCGACGCTGATCACCGGCTCGGGCTTCGGGTTCTTGCCCCACGCCCACGTGTTGCGGAACCACAGCGTCGGCAGGATGTGCAGCGGCGCGGCCTCGGGGCCGCGGTTGTGCGCGGTGATCCGGATCGAGATGTCCTCGTGCGTCTGCTTCGCGTACTCGATGAAGATGTCGAAGTAGCGGTTGTCGTCGAAGATGTTCGTATCGATCAGCTCGAACTCGGGCCCCTGGCCGCCGCGCCGCTGGTTCTCGTCGATCAACCGACGATACGGGAACTCGGCCTGCGGATACTTGTAGAGCAGGCACATGTACGAGTGCGTCGGCGTGTTGTCGACGTGGAAGTAGTAGTCCTTGACGTCCTCGCCGTGATTGCCCTCGTGCGGGTTCAAGCCGAACAGCCGCTCCTTGAGGTGCGGATCCTGCTCGTTCCAGAACGTCGGCGCGAAGCACAGCAGCTGGTAGCGATCGCAGATGCCGGCGATGCCGTCCTCGCCCCAGCGATACGCCTTCGCGCGCGCCTTGTCGTAGGTGACGTAGCCCCACGCGTCGCCACCGGCGGAGTAGTCCTCGCGCACGGTGCCCCACGCGCGATCGGAGACGTAGGGGCCCCACCGGCGCCACCCGCTGATGTCATCGCGCACCTGGCGGACGCGCTCGCGTTCGCGATCGAAGGAGGCTGGATCCGTGTTCTTGGTCATGCCGTACCCCGTGCGGCGGCGCCCCCACTCGAAGCGCCAGCGACAGCCTTCGTTGGTACCAGCGGGGCCGGTCTCGCCGCAAGCCAGCGAGCCACGCAAGCACGGCGCGCCCAGACCCCACCGATCGGCTTGTCCACCCTCGTGGTCGCCCGATCATCAAGCTGGCGCGCGGGACACGAGCGACGCGGCCACGCATGCGAACCGCTGCGCGTGTCGGGCAGCAAATGTCGCAGGCGAGCGGTTCGACTATAGTGGAGCCGTGTCCGTCCTCGCTCCCACACCGGCCGATCGGCTCGTCGATCTTCGTGGTCGGCCGTACTTCTTGTGGGACGACGACATGGACCTCGACACGTTTCGTGCGCGCCTGCGCGACCCCGATCCCGAGGTGCGCGCCTACTTCCTCGGCAAGCTGATGCGCCAGGCCAAGCCCGACGATGTCTTCTCGTTCGTGACGCTCGAACAGATCGCCGGCCAGTTCGACATGATCGTACGGTACCTGGGGCGCAGCCTCGAGTTCTGGCGATGGTTGCTCGGACACTGGGGAGTGTTACGCGATGACCCTCGGTAGGCTCACGGCACTGCAGCAGCGAGTCTTGATCGTGCTGGCCGACATCGATCCACCGTGGACGTTGACGGGCGGCGGCGCGCTCGCCGGGTTTCACACGTTGCACCGCGAGACGCGCGATCTCGATCTGTTCTTCCGTCCGCAGCGCACACTCGATCACGTGACCGCGGACGTTCGCGAGAAGCTCGAAGCTGCAGGGCTCGTAGTACAGAACCTCCGGACCTCGCCCGCGTTCTGCCAGCTCCACGTCAGCGACGAAGCGTCGGCGATCGAGGTCGATCTCGTCGCGGATCCGACGCCGGTCGCCGAAGCGGCACGACCGACGCCGTGCGGATCGGTGACGATCCTCGTGGAGACACCGTATCAGCTACTGGTGAACAAGCTCGGCGCGCTGGTGAGCCGTTCGGAGCTTCGTGACCTCGTCGACGTTCGCGTCCTCCTCGAAGCGGGTGGAGACTTGACGCGCGCGCTGGGGGACTGTCCGAAGCAGGATGGTGGGTTTTCCCCCCTGACGTTCGGCTGGGCCGTGCGCGGACTCCCGGTTCGCCGGTTAGCCAAGTCTCTGGGTTGGAGCGAAGCGATCATCGACGAGCTCGAACGATTTCGGGACGAGCTCGTGGATCGCGTGGTGACGGCGGCGCGGCCCGAAGGCTGATCGCTGAACAACGAGTGCATCGTCGGATCGGTCGAGGATTCGAACACGCCCGGGCGCGATCAGGACAAGAGAGCACGCTGACCGCGCTGCGTCAGTCGTCGACGTCTTCTCCGAACAGCTCGCCGACCTGGATCGCGAGGAGATCCTCGACGGTCGCGGGCTCGGCGGGCGAACGAGCAACCACTCCAGGACCATAGCCGATGGCCACAGGGGAGTTCCCGCGCGATCGGCCGCTCCAACGGTTCATCCGCGCGCGCGGGTGTGGTTTGCTCCCCTGTGATGTCGACCCTCACGAGCTCCCCGGCCTGGAAAGCGCTCTCCGATCACAAGGCGACGATGGAGAAGGTGCACATGCGCGACCTGTTCGCGAAGGACGCCGAGCGCTTCTCGCGGATGTCGCGCGAGGTCTGCGGCGTGTTCGTGGACTACTCGAAGCATCGCACCACCGACGAGACGCTGAAGCTCTTGTTCGCGCTCGCGAAGCAGCAAGGCGTCGAGAGCTGGCGCGACAAGATGTTCGCGGGATCGAAGGAGCTCAACGGCACCGAGGACCGCGCGGTGTTGCACGTCGCGCTCCGTAACCGGAGCAAGCGGCCGATCGTCGTCGACGGTCAGGATGTCACGCCGGCCGTGCAGGCCGTGCTCGCGAAGATGCGCGGCTTCACCGAGCGCGTCCGCAGCGGCGCGTGGAAGGGCCACACCGGCAAGTCGATCACCGACATCGTCAACATCGGCATCGGCGGCTCCGACCTCGGGCCGGTGATGGTGACCGAGACCCTGCGGCCGTACTGGAAGGACGGCCTGAACGTTCACTTCGTGTCGAACGTCGACGGCACCCACATCGCCGAGACGCTCGAGCGCGTCGACGCGGAGCGGACGCTGTTCATCGTCGCGAGCAAGACGTTCACGACGCAGGAGACGCTGACGAACGCGATGACCGCGCGCGGCTGGCTGCTGTCGAAGCTCGGCGCGGGCAACGAGGCGGTCGCGAAGCACTTCGTCGCGCTGTCGACGAACGGGAAGGAAGTCTCGAAGTTCGGCATCGACGTCGCGAACATGTTCGAGTTCTGGGACTGGGTCGGCGGCCGCTACTCGCTGTGGAGCGCGATCGGCCTGCCGATCGCCACCGTCATCGGGATGGATAACTTCGAGGCGATGCTCGACGGCGCGCACGAGATGGACGAGCACTTCCGCACGGCACCGCTCGCCGAGAACCTGCCGGTCGTGCTCGGCATGCTGGGCGTCTGGTACTCGAACTTCTTCGGCGCCGAGACCCACGCGATCCTGCCGTACGACCAGTACATGCATCGGTTCCCGGCGTACTTCCAGCAGGGCGACATGGAGTCGAACGGCAAGAGCGTCGACCGCAAGGGCAACCGGATCACGGACTACTCGACGGGGCCGATCCTCTGGGGCGAGCCCGGCACGAACGGTCAGCACGCGTTCTATCAGCTGATCCACCAGGGCACGCGCATCGTGCCGTGTGACTTCATCGCGCCGGTCGAGACCCACAACCCGCTGGACGCCCACCACGCGATCCTGCTCGCGAACTTCTTCGCGCAGACCGAGGCGCTGATGCGCGGCAAGACCACCGACGAGGCGCGCGCGGAGCTCGTCGCCGCCAAGGTGCCGCAGGACAAGCTCGACGCGCTCGCCGTGCACAAGACGTTCACCGGCAACCGGCCGACCACGTCGATCGTGCTCCAGAAGGTCACGCCGAAGGTGCTCGGCTCGCTCGTCGCGATGTACGAGCACAAGATCTTCGTGCAGGGGATCGTGTGGGACATCTACAGCTTCGATCAGTGGGGGGTGGAGCTCGGCAAGCAGCTCGCCTCGAAGATCCTGCCGGAGCTCGAGGGTCCGTCGAAGGTCACGACGCACGACGCGTCGACCAACGGCCTCATCAACCTGTTCAAGGCGCGTCGCAGATCGTGACGCGCGCTTGGCCCTTGGCGATCGCGATCGCCGCGTGCTCGAGCTCGAAGGAGCCCGAGCAGAGACCCGTTTTGGCAGCGCCGAGCGACGCTGCCGCCGGCGTGCAGCTCGACGCGGCGAAGCAGGAGTTTGCCGTCGTCAAGGACGGCATCCCGGCCGACGACGGCTGGGTCCGTGCGGTGACCATCGCGACGAACAGCTGGACCGAATCGTTCAACAGGATCGGCGTCACGTCCGCGAAGGTCTCGCCGGTGACCTCGCCCGACGGCGCGATGACGTCGTACCTGCTCCGCGTCGAGGCGTCGAAGGACGGCAAGATCGTCTTCAGCGGCATCGGCCTGGTCTCGAAGGGATCGATGATCAACGGAGGCGGCAAGCCTCGGCTGCAGACGCACCTCGCGGCCCTCAAGTTTCCGAAGACGACGAAGCTGTCGGTCGGTCACCTCGTCGAGCTCGTGTCTGTCACCGCCGCGATCGATCGCGCGTGGCTGTGGCCGCCCTCGGTCCATGGCTGGGACTTCGAGCAGCGACAAGGCGTGACGAAGCACGTGCCGGCGACGCTCGTCTACGACGACAAGGGCGCGCTGCTCACGCTGTATCGCGACGGCAAGGCGGCGGAGACCTTGGAGCGGCTCGAGGTCCGGTTCGATGACCATGCGCTGATCACGACCACCGCGGGTCGGCAGGTGAGCGGCTCGATGACGTGGGAACGGTTCACGGAGTAAGCCGAACACGACGAAGCTGTCGGTCGGTCACCTCGTCGAGCTAGTGCCAGTCTCTTTCACGGGATGGTTGCAGGTGAAGGTGAGCGTGCGGGGCGTGTAGATGTACGCCGTGATGTAACCCTTGCCGGCGTCCTGCTCCACGATGGTCGCCAGATGGCCCGGACGGCAGTACTCCCGCAGGATCGCGACGTCGACTGGAGCATCCGTCTCGAACCAGCCAGAGTACCACAGCCCGTGGGTGATCGTTCCGCTAGTTGGGGCGGCGACTTTGGCCTCCGCCACGCGGTCCTGCTCGACGCGTGGCGACCGCACGCCCTGTCCATCGTAAACCTTCAGAGGGAGCAGCCCGCAGCCAGCGAGCAGGAGCGCAATCAAGGTCAGACGCATGGTCAGTCCTCCTTCTTTGCGCACACCGTCTCGATGTGTCGCGGCTGTTTTAATTGCATCGTGAAGATCCGGATGAGTCGGTCGCCGATCGAGGCGTAGGTCGTCACACTGGCGGGACCAACGCTGCCGCAGATTGATGTGTTCGCTCGATCGCCGAGCGTCTCGTCGCTCGAGCGGGATCCCGACGTTCGCGAGGAGTCGATGTAGTGGACGCGAGCCGGGCCGTAGCAGCCGGCAGAGCACAGCGCGACGACGGTGAGGATTCCGATCGTTGACGTGCGGAGTGAAGCGACGCGGATCATGGTGCCTCCGTGGGCGTGGTTGGCGCCGTTACGGGCGACGTGGTTGGGGGCGACGTGGTTGGGGGCGTCGCGGGCGGCGAGGCCGGATCCGACGCGGGCGGCGAGGCCGGATCCGACGCGGGCGGCGAGGCTGGGTCCGTCGTGGGCTGCGTGGCCGGCACGCCCGTCTCATCGAGCGCTTGGAGCCCGAGGCTCAGGTCGGCACCCATGGCCGAGAGTGCGCCTTCGAGCCCGGTAGCCGCCCCGCGTCCATACACGACGCGCTGCGAGCGCACCACTCCACCGGCGAGCCGGATGACGAGGAGGCGCATCCGCGCGTTGGCGTAGGTCGGCGTCGACGAGCTCGAGCGAGCGGCGCCGGAGGTCTGCCGGTAGGTGACCGTGTCCTGGGTCCGGCTCGTCTCGGAGCTCGAGGCACCGACCATCGAGTTCGTCGACGACAACTGGACGACGTCGAGCTCGTCGAGGACCGGGATGATCACGGTCCCGTCGGTCACGCCGAGCGCTTGGCCCGAGAGCGCCGCCAGCGAGCGGGGAGCTTCGATCACGCGTGCGGCACCGGAGAGCGCCCGGACCCACTCGCCGAGCGCCGCCAGCGGATCGCCGCTCCCGCCGATCCGGATCTTGTCACCGGCGATGACGGTCTGCCCTTCGACGCGACGGCCGTTCACGAAGGCACCGCCCGAAGCCACGATCAAGATGGAGTAACGGAGATCCTGGCCGGGTGCGTGGCTTGCGCGCATGGCCGCGGGGCGGGCCTCGACGACCTTGGTCACGACGACCTCGCCCGGGAGCGACGCAGCCGCCGGTGAGTGCAGCGCCACCGTCTGGATCGGCAGGTTCACGGTCGCCCCTGCGCAGGCGCCGAGGCCGAGGCCGAGCAGGAAGAGCACGACGTGACGGATCATGGCGTGCCTCCCTGCAGGACCGCGACAAGCTTGGGGTCTGAGAGCCAGGCACGCAGGTGCGCGCGAAACAGCCCGTCGACGAAGGCGACGCGCGCGCGTGTCAACTGGGTCCCGCTGTAGAGGACCACGCCTTGATCGTCGGTAACGACGAGCTGCGAGACGATCCTCCCAGCGTTCAGTTTGAAACCGATCATGTACCACTGGAAGTCGGTGACAACGGCACGGACCACTCGGCGTGGACCCACACCGCCGTGGACGTTTC
>Ga0299915_10000196_pt1 | contig 47112 bp, 73 predicted proteins | sample RVTome_13_FD_200263 | JGI IMG/M metagenome (GOLD analysis project Ga0299915, IMG submission 200263) | Soil microbial communities from uranium-contaminated site in the Upper Colorado River Basin, Wyoming, United States - RVT92D227 (version 2) ...
ATGCAACAGACGCGGCAACAGACGATGCAACAGACGCGGCAACATACGCGGCAACAGACGCGGCAACATACGATGCAACAATCTCGGCAACAGACGCGGCAACATACGCGGCAACATACGCGGCAACAGACGCGGCAACAGACGATGCAACATACGCGGCAACAGACGATGCAACATGCGCGGCAACAGACGATGCAACACGCGCGGCAACAGACGCGGCAACATACGCGGCAACAGACGATGCAACATGCGCGGCAACAGACGATGCAACACGCGCGGCAACAGACGCGGCAACACGCGCGGCAACAATCTCGGCAACAGACGCGGCAACAGACGATGCAACACGCGCGGCAACATACGCGGCAACAGACGATGCAACACGCGCGGCAACAGACGCGGCAACATACGATGCAACAATCTCGGCAACAGACGCGGCAACATACGCGGCAACATACGATGCAACAGACGCGGCAACATACGATGCAACAGACGCGGCAACAGACGATGCAACAATCTCGGCAACAGACGCGGCAACACGCGCGGCAACACGCGCGGCAACATACGATGCAACAATCTCGGCAACATACGCGGCAACATACGATGCAACATACGCGGCAACAGACGATGCAACAGACGCGGCAACAGACGATGCAACAATCTCGGCAACAGACGCGGCAACACGCGCGGCAACACGCGCGGCAACAGACGATGCAACAATCTCGGCAACATACGCGGCAACAATCTCGGCAACAGACGCGGCAACATACGCGGCAATAATCTCGGCAACAGACGCGGCAACAATCTCGGCAACAGACGCGGCAACATACGATGCAACAGACGCGGCAACAGACGATGCAACAGACGCGGCAACATACGCGGCAACAGACGCGGCAACATACGATGCAACAATCTCGGCAACAGACGCGGCAACAGACGCGGCAACACGCGCGGCAACAGACGATGCAACACGCGCGGCAACATACGCGGCAATAATCTCGGCAACAGACGCGGCAACAGACTGGCTATGCAATTTAGCAAAACATTTTGCTCCGAACATGTCTAGGTTATTAACAGACTGTTGCCGTAGATGGAACCATGTATATCATGGAGGCAACATGTGGCCGTCTATATGCTCATATTACGAGTGTATGAGAGATGTGCTTAAGCTCACTGGTTTGGATTGTTGGGATAAATATAGTGCGTGGGAATCATGCGCACAAGAGGGCGGGTTCAGGGTAATGCACGAAAAATTCTGCATAGTATCTGATTTCCCATTGGAAATACGGGTAGATTCGCATAATCGACCCCATTGCAATACAGGCCCGTCTCATTTATGGAGGGATGGTTTCAAAATTTACCACCTGAACGGAATACGGGTTCCCGAATGGCTTGTAATGACACCATCAGAAAAAATAAACCCTCAGTTGGCATTAGACGAGAAAAACGCAGATGTGCAAAGAGAAATAATAAGAAAAATCGGTGCTGAACGATTATTAAAAGCCACTAATGCCGAAACAATAGACAACGGCAGCGACCCCAAAACCGGGCTGGTTTATTCATTAAAAAAAATGACCATAGGAAATAATATTAACAGACAATATTTATGGTTTGAACATGCGTCTATACCCGGAGTTTTTTACGCTAAAGCTGTTCCACCAGAAGCAAAAAAAGCATTACATGCTAGGGCATGGATAGTTGGCATTATCGAGCGCGACGCACTTGCTGATATATCTGCCAAGCAGGAATTGGAAATATTGTCACAACTACCAGAATGGACTAGCTAGTGATCCTAAAACCCGAACACATAATTGACGATAATAAGGACTATAAAAAGTCCATAGAAAACATGCCAGCGTCATATATTGAGGAGGTAGTATGGAAGCGACGATAAATAGTGCTGTATTTTCACATAAGTTTGGTAATAACCCAGAAGTATCAGTACATAATGTAGTGGCTGATGGGGTGCAATACCAGTGTTTTGCCCCTTCTATATTAAGCAAAATAGGACAAAAGGTGCAGTTTGAGGTGACGCCGTCAAAAGACCCCAAATATCCCCCCAGGATGAAGCTTTCGGAGGCGGCAGGTGGGTACTCAGGAGGCGGCAAAAAGCCATTTGTGGCCAAGTTTGCGGATACCAAGGAAGGGTTCGTCTTATCGCAGAAGAGCTACATTTTAAGCTATGCGGAACGTTTGGCTAATACCTACGTCACGGTTCAGGTTCCTGGGTCATTTGAGGCCGTACTGGACCTAGTAGAGGTGGCCTATAAGCGGCTTCTCCCTATCCTGGAATTGGATAAAATACCCGCAGAGCCTATACAGGCCCCAAATCCCCCCGCAGAATACCACCTAAGACCCGTACTCGAAACTATCCTAAAAGGTAAGTTTTCAGCTAAAAAGTTTACCAACAGGGATATTATCGAATACTGTGGTAATTTTGGTATAGTGATACCAAATGACCATAATAGTGGGGATGTGTTTATCAATAAGTTAAGCGAAAATGATGCTAATATGTTGATAAATGAGTTAGATAGGGCGTAACACTTAGTTGAGCGGCTTGACCGCTCGGACGGCTGGTTATAATTTTTTGAGGTGAAGAATGGAAACGAACCTAAAACGCGCAATAGACATAGCCGAACGATTGCAGCACGTTTGCGCTGCGACCACAGGTAAGCTTGAAACACTTGATACTGTTATTGCTGAAATGAAGTTTCACGAGGCTGAACACGCCTGGATTTTTTCACGGCTTGATCGGCTCGTGGAAATTTACAATCTTGTCGGTGCAGATGGGGCACAATGTGTTGATCGGATAAAGTGCAACTTTCAGAAATCAAAAATGATGAGGGAAGCACTTTCCGAAATTTACGAATACGGTTCAGGTAAGGCGCAAGACACGGCACGTATTGCATTAGAAAAATTATAACGCTGAGTTGACCCGTTCAACGGGTCGAACGATTGGTTGAAATCCAGTCGTTCGGAAAGGGATACATGCAAATCGTAGCCATTAAAGACATGAGCACCGGAAATGAAACTGTTGGCGAAGCATGGCAGGAAACCAAAATATTCAGCGAGAGTACGCCTGTCGGAGAAATTGTAGCATGGGCAAGAGCGGATAGACCGCCAGAATATGGTTTGAAAAAGCGACTCACGATCACGGTAGCGCAAGAGTAGGGTATAGAGTGATTTTAACGCCCGCGTGTACCGCCGCGTAGCGGTCGGACACGCCGCGATGGTTAGTCCGTCGGGTCGAAAGGAAAACAGTGAAAATATTTATAGTCGTATCAGAGCATGACGGAGAAACGAAAAAAGAACCTGGGACAACCACTACCGAAATACGCCGGACAACGCGCTATTTTGCGGCAGAGACAATCGAACGGGTATGGACCGCTCTTGATCTTGTTCGTGAAGCGGGGCAGGAAACCATCATCGAAATAAGAGAAGCAGCACCGGCAATTACGATTTTGACGGACTAACGCCCGGATGACGGGCGCGGGTCTTGCGGCCCGTCGATACGTTGGTTGGGCGGGTTCTAATTTTTTTCTTCATTGGAGGCGATATGAACAATCGAACAGCAGTAGAGGAAGCGCAATCCTCGTTACAAAATGACGTTCACCGCGTATATTTTCGGGCGGGATTGCTGGCCTGCCGAGAGTATATGGCGAGATTCGTTGAGGCACAAAACCCGGCGATAGCGGAAAGCATTCGGGCAAATTGGATTCCCGTTCTCGGACCGGACCCCGGAAAACCGAGAAGGCTGAATTTTTCAGAGGTAGCAAACGGGCCACAAGGCGGGCCGTGGACTCCGAAAGAGGACACTGATCCGAGCGTCGAAGCTCTTCCGATAGCAGCGCAATTTCTGACGGCGAAGTGATACGCCCCAACAACTATTAGAACGCCAAGATGGCTGTATAACTCCGAAAGGTTGACATGGATAACAAAATAAACATAATAAGACCAAGTCAGAGTACTCATTGGTACGACCGTCAAGGCCGTCCTGTTTATACCGTAATAGGTAAAAATGGGAAAGAACGAGATACTACCCTTGCAGACGCAAGAAAACTTGATTTAGTCCCAAGCGTAAGCGCAATTAAAAACATGGCCGCTAAAGAGTGGCTTACTTTTTATAAAATGAAGCAGGTTCTTTTGGCCGCGCTTACTTTACCAAGGGCTATAAATGAACCGGAAGACGAATACATTGCAAGGATAATTTTAGATAGTAAAAAAGCAGGAGCGGACGCGGCTGAGTTAGGTACTGAAATACATGCCGCTATTCAAGGAGCCTACGAAGGCGTAAAGCCTACAGAGCATGAAGAATATGTAACGGCGGCTTGTACTGCGATTTACGATAAGTACGGGTCCCAAAGTTGGAATTGTGAGCAGTCTTTCGCACATCCTTTGGGTTTTGGAGGAAAGATAGATTTACAAGTACCAGGAATAATCATTGACCTAAAGACCACCGCGCAAGGATTAGAAGAGATGAAAAAGCGTGACCACGATGACAACTGCGTACAATTGGCCGCTTATAGAGTAGGGTTTGGTAATGAAAAAGCAAAATGTTACAACGTCTACATTTCAACCACAACAAAAGAAGTTTACATAAAAGAATACACAGAAGAAGAGCTTTTGAGAGCTTGGGAAATGTTTTTATGTTTATTGAAATACTGGAAACTAAAAAAGAAGGTGAGTTAAGGAGGAGAGCATGCCGGACTTTGTTTGCAAAACTCACAACTACGATACTATTGAGGGCACAGAACCGTGCCCGTATTGTTCCATTGAAATCTATTCATATGCTCTTGATTTAGCGTGTATGCGAATATTCCAGACTGCACAGGCTGGGTACATGTCATCTATTGGATGGCGCGACAAGTACATTAAGCAAGCAAGGGAAGAAATGCAACGTTCAGTTAAGTAGCGACTGAAAGGAGAAATAATATGAGCAGATGCTTAAATAAAAAATGTCCCGCGAAACATTACAAGAACGTTGAATGCGCTCCGAACTGCGGACAATTTATAGCTTATATGCCTGAACACAACACTGACTCCGCAGCCTGTTGGTGCAATCCAACAATTGAAACTGATTTAGTTACTGGGAATAAGATGATAATTCACAAGGATATTACGGTATAATCTGTGCATCTCGGAAGGAGCAAAATGAATCTTGAACTTTACAAAAAAGACTTAATGAAACTTTTCAAAAGAGACGTTAAAAAAGGCTTACTTAGGGAAATTTCAAACGCTACAGGGATACATAGAGCTACCTTGTATCGAATTTATGATGGAGATTCAGACCCTAAGTTTAGTACACTGGCTTTAATAGCACATTATTATAATGGGAAGGGGGAGTATTGAAATGGATGGATGGGTAATAGTTTGCGTCCACTTAAAGGACAAACCAATACAGAAGTGGAATGAGATAAAAAAAGGAACTACTATACAAGGGTATCTTTGCGACGAATGTAATAAGCCAAATATAAACGAAATTCCTGCTTCAATGTTGGAACCAATGAGCATTAAAACAGCGAAACAATATCGTAGAATATCATAACATGGAGGCAGATAATGGGAAGGGGGAGTATTGAAAATGAATGAAATAATTATTACCACCCAAGAAGAATTGGATAAATTAACAGATTTTAAAGAACAAATAGCTATCATCATTAAAGGTAATATTTATAGGTTAAGTAGAAATGTCAAAAATGGCTTATATTCTGTCTCCGGCAATGCCACGGTGAAGTATGTCTCCGACAATGCCACGGTGCAGTATGTCTCCGACAATGCCACGGTGCAGTCTGTCTCCGGCAATGCCACGGTGCAGTCTGTCTCCGGCAATGCCACGGTGCAGTATGTCTCCGGCAATGCCACGGTGCAGTCTGTCTCCGGCAATGCCACGGTGCAGTCTGTCTCCGGCAATGCCACGGTGCAGTATGTCTCCGGCAATGCCACGGTGCAGTCTGTCTCCGGCAATGCCACGGTGCAGTATGTCTCCGGCAATGCCACGGTGCAGTCTGTCTCCGGCAATGCCACGGTGAAGTATGTCTCCGACAATGCCACGGTGCAGTCTGTCTTTGACAATGCCACGGTGCAGTATGTCTCCGGCAATGCCACGGTGAAAATATTAAGTGACAGCGTAACAGGGGCCGCATCAGGTCGTGCAGTAATTATCCTCCAAGATTGTAGCCCTAAAATTATTATTTCTGGCCATGCAACATTAGTAAATACTATTGCGCAGAAACACACGAAAGAATCATTTTTGAATACTTTTATCCCTGATGATAAAGGGTTTGTATATCTATATAAATCAGTAAATTCAAATACCCGATGCGATTTCAAAACAGGTAAAATAAAATATGAAGGGATGGTCACTTGCCCTGATTTTGACCCATCAGAAGATCGGAAATGTGGAGGCGGCCTGCATCTTAGCCCACTACCGTTTATGACTCAAAAATTCAACATAGGAAAAATTCTTACTTGCCGAGTGCATAAAGATGATTTTGTCGTATACCATGAAAGTATAGAAAAAGTTCGATGCAGAAAAGTAGAAGTAATAGGAGAATATAATGGATAAATCAGACTTCATAAACGAAGGACTCCAAGAGGGAGACTTTTATAATTACAAATGCCCTACTTGTGGAGCGGAAAAAGAAGTACCCGTAGAGTGGAATAAAAGAAATAAGTGTTTTGAGGTGTGTCATTACCCTGATATGATTTGTACTGATTGTGATGAATTGTGTGATTTAGTACCGTAAAGGAGGATGCAAAATGATAAAAATTGATAAAAATATCCCGTTTGTGGAATCGAAGGCATATACTAGCAAATACCCTTTTAACAAAATGAACATAGGCGATTCGTTTCTTGTTGAAGTCCAAGATGAACGTAAAATTGCTTCCGCCGCAAGTTACTTTGGCACAAGAAATAGTATGAAATTTTCTGTCCGCAATACGGATAAAGGCTTGCGGTGTTGGCGAATCGCGTGAAAGGAGATACTGAGGGTAACTTACTATATCGAAAACATAAGGAGCTAATATGTTTATTCAGTTCTGGAAACTATACCCTGCCCGTAATGGTAAGAAAATAGGCAAGGGGCAATGTAAGAAACTATTCGACAAGTTGAGTGAAAGCGACCAAAACCTTTGCCTTACCGCTACTGAGAATTACGCAAAAAGACAAGAATGGCCTGTAGACCCGATAAGGTTTTTTAAATCTAAAGACTACCCTGATGGATTGTGGAAGGAATGGGTAGAACCGGAGGTAATAAATGAAGGATTACAAGAGCAGAGCATCGGGAGAGCCGGAAGAGGAAGAAACTTCGCTGCCGAGCGTGAAGATGAACGAAGAACAAGAATTGCGGGAATATGTGGCCTCAATAATAGTTTACCTGGAAACATTCACCAGGGAGACGCTAGGGGAAAGCGAAACCAAACTTTGGGTGCAGAGATTATCAAAATACCCTAAGTGGAAACTTGACAAATTAGGTGAGTATTCAGGTAAACTAAATGGAGTCTTTGATTACCTTGATAAGATTAATAGAGTAGAAGATCATTATGTTAAGCCTAAATTTCAACCAAGCAATGAAGTGATGGAATGCGGAGGGAAACTTTTTAGAGGCATTTCACAAATCCTTAACGATGATAGTATTATTAATAAACAGTTAGCGAGAAAAGAGTTACATGAAAAGTTGCAAAATGAATACCCTAAGTTTAAACAATTTTTGGAGTATATTAAATAACTTTATTGGAGGTGGCAATTTGGAGAGCGAACAGGATTTTATAAATCGCATGGAATTGTTAAACAATGACCATTTCCACGACGGATGGCCTGCCGTGAAGATGCGAGATATAAACCGGCTACTGGAAATCATAGCACACCTGCAATCTCATGTAATTTCAGAGTGGCCTGCCGGTGGGTATGTTTTATCCATCCCGAGATCAGGTATGCACTTCCAAAACGGCACGGAGATCATTGGCAGTCCGGGAAGATATTATTTCAAAGAGAAAAAGGACGCAATCAATTCTGCATTTTGCAAATGCACAGAGCGATACGAGAAAACATTGAGTGGTTTGAAATGATAACGTGCGGGTGTACCGCCGCGCCACAGAATAACGAACATAAGCGACCAGCGCCGTCGCGGTCGGACACGAACCGCTGGTTAGTTTTCGGAGGTCGGGATGAAAGTTAAAGCGCATTTGGTTGTATCAAAAGGATACGGTTCCGCAATCGTCTGTTCGCAGTGGATTGGAGAAATGCACGAGCACTGCGAGGTATTTAACCGAGAACACTTCGGTCCTGAGTATTTGAGCCGGGACCGAGAACGTGCTGTGGTGACGGTGGAATTTGAAGTACCAGATAATATTTTTCACCGTGATGCAGTGCCACAAGTTGAGGGCAAGATAGAAAACTAACGACAATCTGACACGCCGCGAAGCGTGTCGTTGTCGAAATTATGGTTATTTTCGGAGGATGAAATGGCCGACAAACTGTTTCTTTTTATGATGCTGTCAATGATATTTTCACAGGCCGCAGGTTTTGCAAAAAAACGTTGGGAGAAAATCATCGGATTTTCTGGAGCGATAATATTCACAGTGCTTTCGATAGTGGCATTTTTTGCTGAGAGAAAATAACGCGGCGGTCACGCGCCGCAAGGCGTGTCGCAGTGGACGCAATGGTTGTGGCCATCGCGTCAGGAAGGAATGCGATGAACAGAAGCCCAGACGCAAAAGATGTCGAAATTTCAAAACTTTTGGATAAATGCGCCTTATATAAAAACATGCTTGAAGATGTAGTGAATGAGCTTGATCTGTCTGATGGCATGGTTGAAGAACATGGGCCATTAGGCACGCCCCCGGCATCACTTGTCCGCCTTATTTTGGAGCGTAAAAACCGAGAAATCGCAATGTTGAAATTAGGGATGAAGTGCATATAGTCACAACATTCATTACACCGCCATAATGGCGTCTTAACAAACTACTAAATTATCATCAATTAGTAGCAAATTAGTAATAAGGAGAAATAAATGGAACTTGTAGAAATAAAAGCCTTAATAGAACAAGCAGTAAAACACTATAACAACGGTACTCATTTAAGCTACGCAACCATAGGAGAGCTTTTATGGACGTTGAATATCAATAAAGCCTACAAGAAAGCAGGATACAACAACTTTAACTCAGTAATAAAAGACGTTAAAATTCCAAGAAGTACAGCTTACGAAATGATGGATTATTACAATTACCTTTATAAGTCAGTTGCACAGTTTCCTTATTTAGCTAACATACCCGTAAAGTCTATTTGTAAAGCTATCCCTGCGATTAAGTCCAGACCCGTACAAGAAGCTGCTGATATTATACAATCCCTTGTAGAGATTTCAGCTCTTCCAGATACTAAGGATATGGAAGATGAGATTAAAAGATTGTATGGTAAACAGACTGAAGTTGATTGTCCCCATGATGAAACGGAATGTTATGAAAGGTGCAGGACTTGTGGGAAGTTTTTTAAATTACAGGAGGGGGATTTATGAATTTTATAGAGTTTCCTAAAATCGCAAGGTTGTCTCGTGCAATTGTGGTTACTGAAAAAATTGATGGTACTAATGGGTGTATCTGCATAGGGGAAGATGGAAGTTTCCAGATTGGGAGCCGAACGCGCTGGCTTACCCCTGAGACTGGCGATAATCACGGATTCATGCTTTGGGCGTTGACAAACAAGGATGAGCTTATGAAACTTGGGCCAGGTTCTCACTTTGGGGAATGGTGGGGGAGTGGGATACAGCGCGGGTATGGACTTGTGAATGGAGAAAAGCGGTTTTCTCTTTTCAACGTTCATAGGTGGGACGATGATTCAGTACGCCCTGCTTGTTGCTCTATAGTTCCACTAATTGCTCGCGGGGTTTTCACAACTGACCTTGTGGAAGAATCGCTAAACGAATTAAAGAATCATGGGAGCGTTGCCGCGCCAGGATTTATGCGCCCAGAAGGGATTGTTATTTTTCACACGGCACAGGGGCACATGTTTAAGAAGACGATAGAAAAAGACGAACAGCCAAAAGGGATAAACAATGCTAACTCCTAAGTTTTGCTGCGGCAAGCCGCCGATCATAACAAAAGCAGGCGAGTATGATAAAATACTTTGTCCTGAATGTAGTAGAGAGCTTATTTGGAATAATGTAGAAGGTCTAATATTTAAGTGGAATAGGAGGGAAGATGAAAAAGCAAGTTAAGAAGTTTGTAGGGTATGTGCCTAAAAATGAAACCTTAGAAGAAACATTTACGCAAATGTTCCATCAGACTAATTTAAATGATGTGAATAAAAGATTTGGTATGTATTCCAAGGAAGAATGTGAAGAGCGCAAAAATGATACGAGTTTCCTTAGAATGGTTAAACGAACTATTACAATTACATCGGAGGATGAAGATGGAAGTACCAAAGCCAGAAAGAAAGAAAAAAAAGGGAAGAAAAAAACTATTGCCCCTACCCTCGTTAATAAAAAAAGCCGATAGGGTTTTTAGTAAGTGGGTAAGAACAAGAGATAAGAATATTTGTTGCACTTGCGGTAAGTTTGGCAACCATGCAGGGCATTTTGTTAGACGAAGGCATTTAAGGGTAAGATGGCATCCACAGAATGTAGCCGTTCAATGCTGCGCGTGCAATACGTTTCTTGATGGAAATGAGGCCGAGTATTCAAGATTCATTATCAATAAGTACGGTATGGAAACATTTAATTGGTTGCTAGATCAAAAAGGGGTTTATAAAGTTACCAGAGAAGAAGTAGAGAAAGTGATAACTGCTTATTCGTGAGAGGGGGTGGTATAGTGGCTGCTAAGAAGAAGGATATGCCGATGAAGAAGGGTAAGAAGGGTTGTATGTAAGTAAATTGGCGGTGTCCATTAACTATCGGTGCGGTCTGCTGAAAATGTTACGCAGAAGACGGCGAATGCAAAATACACGCAAAACCACCGAGCCGCCATTCACAATAAAACGCTGCCAGGCACGGACCCTACGGTGATAGTGAAAATCCGGGAGAGTGGCGAAACTCTCCAACAATAAATAACCGAAAATATTTGGGGAAATATGAGATTACGAAGACAAAATGAATATACTCCTGTGAGACGTAAAACTGTACTCTTCTGTATTAATTGCGGACGCAGAGTGAGAAAGTCACGATGCAAGTGTGGCAATAAGCATTTGTGGTATCCTAATTTTATTGGGGAAAAATTTGTTCCGTGGAGTCGCGCATAACGTCCAGGTCAGGGGCGCGGTTTTCGCGTCCCGCTGGACCGTCTGGTTGGAAAGGAGGCCATATGAATAATATATACTCAGGTACCGTAGTTCACTGTTCCGCACCATGTATACATGTAGAAAATGGTTGTTGTCTAAAGAGGGATGTAATTATAAGATTTATTCAAATAGACGATCAGCATAGTAGTTATTCTTATTGTTGTCATTTTGAGGAGGTTAAGGATGAAGTCACTGTTAAGCCCAAGACTTTATAAGCTGTACCGATATTTAAAGACAGGTGAAAAGACGGGACAGCAGATTCAGCATCACACTAATTCAATGGCTGTTCATTCCGATGTAAATGACTTACGAAATATGCTATTCTACTCAATGTCATACTATACAGTAAGTAAAGCAATTTATAAGGGTATGACTTATTCAAAGAAACGCATCTTTGCTTATAAATTGGTAAAGTATATTTGGGTGACGCCTCATGCGACCTAAACTACTTTATCACCACACCTGCCCTATTTGCAAAGAAGAGCATAGGAATACTTATAGGAAAAGGAATATTTGCCCTAATCAAGAATGCAAAGATAAATATCGTGAAATCCAAAAAGCCAAAAATAGAGAGTACATGGCTGAGTATTCGATAAAAACAAGATTGAATAAGATTAAACAAGCAGAAAACAGTAATGCTTTGAAGTGTAGGTATTGTGGACATTTATCCCATAGTAGATTTGACGTTTGTGGTTCTTGTAGGGAGCGGGTACTAACCAATTATACCCATGATGCTATACTGGCAAACAATTTTGACTATGCTAATATATGAGATATTTATGATTTGAATTTCAATATATAAACAGGTTTACAGTTTTCGTCCTCGCATCGTGCAAAATAAAGAGGGTGTTTTAATTCTATTGTTCTTAATTTTTTACCGCATAAGGGGCATTTTATTTCCATAATATATAGTTATCTTGATACACCCTCCTTTTTTTCATATGTTCTAAGCCCGCTCATGCCCAAAAGAGCCATTATTAATCCAATTATGTCCTGTATCCCCATATCTGGCATTGTAGGTAGTACATCCGCGCTCCATGCCAATCTAACCCACATTGCCATACCCATAATCACTCTAATAGGGTAATATAGGGCTAGAGATATAGCACAAACCCATAAAATAGCAGGTCTAGCCCCGGCCACGAAGAAGGTTGAAGACGCGGCCTCTATCTTGTTAATCTCAGCTTGGGCTGCATTAATCTTATCCTGTGCCGCAAGGAGTTTAGCGTCAAGTTCTGGGTCTTTTCCTGTTATGGCCGTGCGAATGTCTTTAAGAAATCCTCCTGCTCCGTCCAGAGCGGTCTTAACCCCGTCCCCCGCGTCCTTCACCCCGCCGCCTATTAACGATGACCAGAATGACATAATGCCCCCTATATGTTAGTATATACTCCGTTTTCAAACTTCATCACCATCATATTTGGTTTGTCTAAGCGAGGTAATGAAATATGTATCCACCATACATCCCCTTTGTGCTCAAATATGAGTTGTCCGAAAGTTAAATTCTCTCTACACCATTTAAAAACATTTACAAGGTCTGCTTCTAGTTTTGGTCTGAAATCTGTGGCCTCGCCCTCCGGATGCTGAGAGGTCTTGGAACCGCCGATCTTCTCATTCACAAGATCGCTGCGGAATCCGCTGTTTACATGGATTTCACCAAACTCGTCTCGTATCGGTTGCAAAAGATACTGAGCCACATATAACAATTTTCTTTTCTGTTCTTCATTCGGAATATTACTTAACCCTGTATTTGTTACCGTCAGTTCTTCCAAGGTGAAATTTTTAGAAAGCTGCATAATTTTACCTCCTTATTATAAATCATCTAATTTATCTTCAATTCTTTTTAAACGATCATCAATAGACTTCCATATCACCACATCAACTTTCTTGTCATCTAATCTTATACATTGAGCTTGTACATCTTTTATTATTCCTACGTTTTGATACCAGAGGAAACCAAGAACTAATATAAGCACGGTCCCTAGTCCACCAAGCACCAATTCGTAAATTGTTTTTTTACGTACCATTCTAGGTTCCATTATAATTTACCTTTTTTCTCTCTTAGTTCTAAGATTCGTGCTTTCCTTAGTGCGATATCGCTTGGAATTAAACCTTCTAGGTCAATATTGGTATTTGGTTCATCTCTAAGCATCTTAGCTCTTACGCTAGAAGGATACTTATCGCCACGACTTCTGTATGCTTCTTCTCTAAGTTTATAACCACCCGCTATTGGTGTTTGCTTGCTCATTCCTTTTTGCGCGGCTTTTCCAAATTCAGTTTTCGGGGTATTAATTCTAGCTTTTTGCTCCATGAGTTTGTCTACTCGTTTATACATGGTCTGAAGTTGAAAATCTGGCTTCATTCTTGCGCCCATGTATTTTTTCGCTAATTCCGCTCCTGTTGCCGCAACTAAACCAGGGACATTCCCCGTAAGTAAAGATACTCCGGTATGATAACCTATCCAAATATCAGTTACATTGAACATTGAGAAATCTTGTTTTTTCGCTGATCTCGCTGCGGCTTTAATAGTATCTTCCTCAAGGATTCTATAAGAACCGTAAAGTTTTTTAAGATTCTCATATTTGGGTGTCCCTGTGAATTTTCCAATCGTATCATCCAATGTATTTCTCAAATAAGTTGCAATGTATTGGTCTACTTCTTTTTTACCGAAACTATCATATTCTATTTTTGAAGTATTGAAAATCTTCGCGTTGAGTTGCGTAAGTTCTTGCTGCGCTTGTTCTAGTGGCATCCCAGACTTATCATACTGTTTCATTCTTTCCAAAATTCCGACGATATGTTTTCTAGTAGCTACGTCTGGTATCAGTGCTTCTTTTTCTTTAGTAAGAAGTGATTCCAGCTTAGCAACCATATCCTTAACAAAAACAACAGCCCCGCCTTCGGAAGCCTGCTGTATTTCTCCAAGAGTTTCTTTCCATATCTGCGGTTTTCTTGTCTGGATTGCCTGCAATTGTGATTCTGCTGAATATGGTAAGTTATTTTTTAGTGGGGCTCCTTGTTTATCAAAAAAGTTTAATAACCTATTCCCATTAGCATCAATAGTGTTCTTATTGGCAATAATATCTTCCACGGCAGGGGTAACATCTTCAGCATATTTTTCCATTCCCCTCATTGCATTTTTAGGAGACGTACCAATCCCTTTAGGCATATAAGTTTTAGTGGTATCTATAATAGCCTGATTTATGCGTTCGCTGCCCTTTGCTATAGCCTTAACGTCTTTGATTGTACTCTTCAGTTCAGCAACGGCTGTTCCCGTAACAGACTTAGTTGTTGATTCTGAGGCAATACCAAGACCTTTTCTAACTCCTTGCGCAACAGGTTTGGCTAAACCTCCCGCCGCTTGTAATATAGTCCCTTCTGCGGTATCGGTTAGAGCTTGCTTAACCTGAGTCCCTAGCGTGGTCTCACCTTTGTTTCCTAAAATCTTATCTAAAGCACTAACGCCCTGCTCCACAGCAGCATATTTAAGACCTCCTGTAAGAAGACCTACGGGGGTAATATTTGAGCCTAAAGCAATAGCTTCCGCTAAAGGCTTTCCCGCTTCTCTAAACGCACCAAGAGCAGCATGAGCATTAGGGTACTTACCGGCCCATTCAGGAGTTTTCGCATCAGGTGCTTGCTCGGTGGGAGTAGTCCATTCCGTGCGCTTTTTCTCCATCCAGTCACCAACCTGTGCTACACGATCACCCATAGTTTCGGGTTGAGGTTCTTGAATAGGGGCTGCACTTGAGATTTTCGCAGTCTTCAAATACCCATAAATATCATCATCCTTAGTTCCACTTGAACGAAGTTCATCTATCTTGGTCCCTACATCGGAATAGGACTGACTCGATTTAATCAAATTAAGAATCTCTGCCGGAGTCTTTCCTGATTGCTCAAGATTGGAAGCTGTATCTATTAGTTTCTGATCTACGGGCATAATTCACCTAATTATCGAATGGGTTTGAACTCGTTCCTGATTGTTTTGGCACTGATTGTGACTGTGTGGCATTATATTTCCCGCGATATTTAGCCGCAATATTTTTATCAAATTGAGCTTTTGTCATTTCACCACGAACAACTTCCATTGGATATATATATTGCATGGACGATTCTCTACGTGCAAGTAGAGCTTCCCTAAGATTCACAATAGACCCTGCAAGCTGTTTCGGGCTACGTGCTTCTCTTAGGTTATCAAGTTCTATCTGAACTCTCATGTCTGAAGACTGAGATGATCCGGAAAGGGCTGTATTAACTTCCTGAACAATTGCGTTTCTATTGCTCATAAAGTTTGTATACTTGTCATCACCTGTTTGTACAGATAATTGCTTTAACACAGAGTTCCAGGCAGGGATAGGAGTATTCCCAAGCTTTTCGGCTTGTTCTGCCAACATCTGAACTCGTGGCAAAGACGCATCTACGGCTCCAAGTATCCTGGAGTTGGTTGCGCTTTGAGTGAATTTTTTGTTAGCCTCTTGATATATAAAATTAAAGTGTGGGAATTCTTTTCTAACATCAGCCATTACCATATTGCTTGCCGCAATCCCACGAGTATTCTTAATATCAGATAGGCTCGATTCTCCATTTTTAATACTTTGCGACATACTCGGTATGTCAAGACCAGTTATAGTGGATGCTTGCTTATCAGTAGTTTGCTTTTTTCTCCAAGCTTTGAAAGCGTCTCCACCTTCCTGTGTCCCCCATTTATTTGCCATTTCAGGCTGTTCGCCTATAAATGTTTTCCATTCAGCAGGTTTTTCCTGATACTTATTATCAAGTTTTTGCTGTTCTACTTGTTTAGCAGTTGGAATAGCATTTCTACCTACTTTTCCATCAGCTTTATTTTTTTCTAAAACTGCATCCCATGCGATAGCAATATCACCTGTTAATTTACCTCTGTATGCTTGAGCTTTTCTAAGAAGAATTTTATCAAGTTGAGCATCCAAACCACTTTCCTGCTGCTTAGATTGCCCTAATACTTGCGTATAATTCTGAATCTTATTTTGTGTTTCTTCAATCTTAACCTTATTTCCTAATGGGTCTTCCTGTAGTTTATTAAGTTTCTCTTGTTCTACCCCCAATGAAGTTTCAGCATTTTTAACTTCATTTGTTTTTTGACTCATTATTCCCTTTAAAGCAGTTTCCATAAATAAGTCATCCGTCAACTTTTGCTGCATCCCGGCCTTAATTTCTCGCAATTCTACATGCGTTTGCCCTGGCATTATTTCCATTTTGGCTTTCGCATCCGCTATCATAGCTGGTGCAAGTGGGTGCATTTTCTCAATATCTGCTATGGCAAATTTTTCCTGACCTTTCTTTAAATCTTCCAATGCTTGCGCACTTACAGCCTGCGTATACTGATTTGCAGGAGACTGAATAGCTCTCTGACGTTCATTCTCATTTCTCTGATCTCTCGCGGCTGTAAGAAGATTAGGGATTTCCTTGCTAAGTCCCTGTCCTACCGCTCCAATACCTTCAATTAATGGCATAATCCCCCCCAACTTTTTTTATTGATAGTATAGGCGTATATGCGTTTAAACACAAACCCACTTACAGAATAAACAAGCCTGCTGAGAAAAGTGCTTTTATACTTGGTTGATACCCTACTTGCACATTCACGACATATAATATAACCATATGGCATCATAAGGTAAGTAAATACCTTTGATTTCTTCATTATCTCAACTATTGGATCAGCGAAGATAAGGTATCCACTATAGAACTCGCAGTTCCCCGCTTCATTCTTATGATTTTTAATGTAAATCGAAGACGCTCTCAGCATGTTGTTTTTAAGCAATCCTTGTCTATTAAGTTCTGTACAGATTATAGAACTTGCATGGACAGGACCAAGATTAATCTCTGCGTGTGGGGTTCCAATATTATTACTGGCCCAATCCCAAATGTCTTTTCCTACAGCTAATGGAATTAAAGTAGCAGAGACCATGGCCCCGCCTATTCCTGCACCTGCACCATACCAATCAGCCTTACCGGGTAGTTTTAACTCTCTAGCCGCCCAATTCGTACCTGCCACAGAAGCTCCTAATGCTAATGCACCACCTGCTCCCGCTGCGGCTACTGTTCCTGTACTCAATGCCCCTGTTCCTCCTACCTCTGCCCCTGCTCCCGTTATAGCCGATTGCTGGACATATCCACCACCTACTCCCATTTCAGTAGATAAGGCCATTCCTGCCTCTGCCCCTGCACCTGATCCTACCCCTGCCCCTGTTGTTGCTGCTGCACCGCCTCCAATAAGAGCCTTACCCGCATAAATAGCCAAAGGAGCACTTATGGCTAACTGAGCAGCCCCCATTATACCAGCGGTCTCGGAAGCTCTGGCATTTTCATGCTGCGCTCTGTTGGCGGCTTCATTGGCTTGTCCTATGCGTTCTTGATTTTGCCGTATATTCGTTTGGGTTATTTCATTTTCCTGCTGCGCTTTAAAATTAGCCCCTACCACACTACTCAAAGCTTCAGGGGTAAATTCCCTGCTGGAACCTAACGCCCGTCTCTGCGACTGGATATTGAATAGATCACGACTAAAATAGTACGGATCGGTTGCCATAATTGCCTCCTATTGCTTCTGATCTCTAATTTTATCAATTTGAACTGCAAGCCCTATTGGTTCAAAACAGTAATTTTCATTGCTAGTTGTCATAGTACATTTGAAACTATGAAAGATAAAACCCCCTACTGACCCTAATGAAGCAACTCGCGGTTTCCCAGGTTGCGATTGAACTATTCTATTACTTGAATCATTTACGTTTATCTGAAAAGTTTTTTTCGCAGTCGTACCTGTATCTCCGTAATAATCCAACTGCAAAGTATTTGTAGTAGTTGCCTTTGCTTTCATTATGGGAGTTATATGTCTCAATTCTGTTACCGATGTCCAATTTCTGCCTAATGGAATATCCCCAGTCCAAAAAGAACTGGTTATTGAAGTCCCATCAAAAGTCTGTCCATATTCCAATCTTTCTGCATATCCTGTTGCCAGAGCACCGTAAGTATATCGTGCATTATTTGTATCTATCACCGATATTCCAAGCTGTAACCTATTTCCGGTTCCCCGATCTATCTTGTACCATTTGCGCCGTCCTAGATCAAAGACATATTCCATATTAAGGGTCGTATTTCCTTTAGAGGCCCACAACCAATGCCACTCTCGTAATTCTTCATCGTAAAAAGCCTTAGATTGGCTATGCATTGTTAAATCAATAGCGTAACTGTTTGATTGGTCAAAAACATCCGCAATATCTAAATGGATAGGATAAACAATACTTCCTTCCCATATACAAATAGATTTTGAAGACTGCCACAAAACTACATTCCTAGCCGTTCCTGCTCCTGGTACATTTGAAAATCCCAAATCACACGATGTAAGAGTCCCAGGAGCCGCTAGTCCGTACACGCTGGATATTTGAAAAGTCTTATATTCATCTGTGTTCGTACCATCTACAACCCACATAGAATCAGCTTTCCCTACTATAAAGTTCTCAAAAAAAGCATTAGAAAAACGAGAGAAAAATGGTACTCCGCCTAATATCTGCGTTCCATCTCCAAAGTATAATTTCACTGAATCTCTTCCATTAAAAACACAGTTTGCGTTTGCGCTACCTATCAATATGGAATTAGCTTCGTTCTTTTGATTATTGCAAAGAACCGGCCTATTTTGAAACATTGCTGGAAACTTATAAACATCTAATTGCGTTGATACAGGTATTCCAAAAATGCTATCAATGAGCATTCCACCTGAATTTGTTACTGTATTCGTATTCCATGAAATCTTGTAATAATAAAACAAATCAGGAGTAGTTATAGCTGTAGTAAATTCTGCTGATGCGGCAGGTGGAGTCCAGTATACGACTCCGGTATTTGCTAATGATATGCCCCCCGCAGTGGTCTTATCTGTCGGAGTTAGCGACGTGAAGGCAGTCCCATTCCAATACAATACGTTAATAGTTGTAGCTGCCGTATTCGGATTAGTAGGAACAACATTAAACCTAAGTCCTTGCATCCTCTGTGCAAAACCAACAATAACATATTGAGACGTAGTTAGTCCATTCAGGTCCACATAGGTCGTTGGTGCTCCTGATACATAATCATTGGCAAATACATGCGAACCATATTCCTGATAAGTTGTCTTGAAAATCTGGAACGATGTAATTTGTACCGGAAATCCATCCCATAGGTCTGTTATAGACTGAAATGGCGCATCTATGGTAGTAAGATAAATTTGCGTCGTTGCATCTACTCCATTAAAGTCAAATAAATACCAATAGGCTAACTGATTGTTAAAATATCTCACAGTTGCCGTTGATACTGTGCTGGTAAATGTTATTGATCCTGTCTGAGCAAGGGTCTTCCCTCCGCTAGATGTTCCATCAGCCAAACCCGATACTGCCGCCCATGCTCCACTAGAATTCCAATACTTTACCGATGCGGTAACAGTAGCCGTATTTGCCGTAGTGACATAAAACTTTACTCCTTGGAGTTTTCTAGTTGAAGCTATATGCACATATCTCTGTTTTATAAGCGCATAGGTAGTAGTATCGTTATCATTTACAGAAGTAGTGTAATCATAGAGAACTGTAGGGACCGTAGGGGCATCATCCTGATTCGCTACTATGAAAGCGGCGGTTCTTGATTCTGCCCCTCCCCAAATAACAAGGTCTTTGCTATTCCCATAGATTACCGTTCCATCGGGAGCATGAGAGAACTTACCTGCTGAAGCTCCTGATGTTTCAGAAAATACAGCACTGCCGAAATTACCCGTACCAGGAATAGCTGTCGTATTGTCATATATAGCCGATGAAGTATCTGCCGCTACACCTTGAACAAGAACATGACTTTCGGCAGGATAGTCTTTCACAAAATGAATACCCGCAGTTATGGAAGGCTTAGTAACAGGAGAAGAGTTTATCTTCGTCATCCCCTTAGCAGACAGTATGCCGGTATCCGTATAGCGCATATTGGAAAGGTTTTGAAAATCACCTTGGCCCAAAGTCGTAGCGTCTACGGAGGTTATCATTCTTCCGGTTAAAGCTATTGTTTCGGGGTTTTCATTGACTGGCATTCTTACCTACTTCCAAATTGCCGCGATCTACCATTTATTTTCGTAAAATTAACCCTGAAGCCCTGGTGCTCGTTTATTGCCTTCCTCATATCTGCGGCTTTTTTTCGTGCAAATGCGTCATAATATTTAAAGAACGCATCCCCATAATTAGCTTCGCTATCTCGATATTTATACAAAAACGCTGCAAACTGAACTATAGGCATCATATAATCAAAAGGCAATTTATACGCCCTGAACGGTGAATACACTGGATTCGGCCTCTGTATATATGGAACGGTTACAGTAGCCGTTGCTGAAGGGATCGGAGTTAAAACAAGGCTATATTTAGGCTGTAATACAACCACATAGGCATCGTTCTGCGCCCATCCTGCCCCCGCTGCTCCATCTGTAAATAGGGCAGTGGTAATCACGCTCGAAGAAGTCTTTGCCGTTACCACTCCATCAGTCGATTGCGTCGTATTGTGTACGAAATCACCTGGATAAACATTCGCGAAAGGAGCGGTTGAATCAGTCAAAGAGCTTTCACCGTTAGACGAAGCTCCCGAGCTAGTTGCTGTTCCCGTTACATTCGATGGTTGAGCGGCATCAGTTGTAGAATAAGACTCCGCAACAGCCGACGTTGCAGTGCTGTTATTCAAGTAAACAGAAGTGTAATCAGCATTGAATATGAAAGTATCTGAACCGGAATAAGTATGCTTTATATACGGCCTATTATAAGTATCGACCAAAGCCATACCTACATAGTCAGGATTTAAATTATAGGCACTCGTAGACGCCACAACGGGAATGCTTTGAGTAGTTGTAAGCGCATGAGTCCTAAAATTAAAATCATTTACGGCTGTATATAAATAATCGTAGCTGGTACGATCATTCAGAAAAGCACTTGAAGAAGACTCGTTCAAAAGCTCCCTGAGCATCCTTACTAAGGTCTGTCCTTCCATATTATACCCTTCTCAATAGAACGAACGTTAAAAACAGTTAAATTTTCCTTAGCATTTCAGTATTTGTAGATTCTCCTATCAATCTACGATAGGTTTTCCATACTCGGTCTGCATCATTACCCGATACCTTGCCATCGTTGGAAATACGGCAACCCATTTTATGAGCCATTGCCATTTGTGACTCGTTGAGTTTGATACAAGGAGTCATCATTCTTTCTGCAACTTCATGCGGATCGACAAGCCCTCTCTTTTCATCAGAGGTAGAAAATTTCCCTTCTCTTATTTTTAGTCCAAGGTCTTCCGTTGCCTTATTTATTTCATCTTTTTGCCGCCCTGATAATACGGGCTTGGACGAGTCAATCTTATCAAGCTTTTCTTTATACTTTGCTAATTCTGCTTGTGCGGCAGGTTTACCTTTTTCAACAACAAGGCCATTCCTTAGCCTGTGCTCAAGCTTTGTAGCCTCTTCTCTGATTTCCTGTATATGCGGTTCAAAATACCACACAGGATATTCTGATCCTACCTTGCCATTAACTTTATCTACTTCTCCAAACAGTTCAATTCCATCTATGCCGCTTTCTTTAACCACAACCTCTGCCATTTTAGTTTTTCTCCTTTTTCTAAAATAAGAGGGGCCGAAGCCCCTCCGTAGTCTAGGTAAGCAAATTAAAAGTTATGCACCATCTGCTGCTGGCCACAACTTACCATTTGTTGCAATAGTTCCAGTGTAATAATTCTCAAAATGCTGGAAGTCAAGCGCAGCGGTATCAAACAACTCAGTAGTTGTGTCAAGTGAACCGCAAAGGTTATACGCCATAATTCCAGTAGAAGTAGTAGAGCTTCCTGTTGCAAAAACTCCTACTGTTTGAGCATTATTGTCACCTGTGATATTACAAATATTTCCTATAACACGCGCGGCAAGACAAACAAAAGCGCCCATAATCAGGAAATGCCCAATATCTGTCGCAGAAGCCTGATTATCAAAATTATAGGCAATATGCATACGATTCGTTGCCTCAAGAATAGAGACAAAGGCAAGTGCAGCAGCGTCTATAGAGATGCGCTCATTTCCAATAACTTTAAGGCCATCTGCATTGTTGGCAACCGCTCCGGTACGAATACAGTTAAGGAAGTTCATGCTTGTCGCCTGTTCCTTAAACATGTTATTCTTAATTGTAGCGTCTTTACCGGAAACAATAATTGCCGTTGCAACATCAGCAAAGTTGGCATTGAAAATCATATTGTCTATGGTGCAGTTCGCCGCTGTAATTGCTAGAGTTCCAGTGTCAGCAGTAGTATAGGTGATTGTAGGACGATTCAACCCACTACCCAAGCCAACAATAGTTACTCCCGCAACGTCCATCGTGATACCACCTGCCGCTGTAATAGTTTCGGTATGGCCAGGAGCTACAATAATAACATCACAAGCACCTGCCGTACACTGTCCAATAGCGTAATCAATTGTAGCGAATGGGATGTCTCGTGTTCCAGAATTTACGCCATCATTACCAGTCGCACTGTTGACAAAAAAATAACTGCCAAGAGTGAAAGGGATAGGGCCATTACCCCCACCGCCTCCTATGACCGGCACTCCGAAGCTAGAAACTCCATTTTTGAAATTATTTGGAGCCGTCATTTGTTTAATCTCCTTTCTTTAAAATGTCCCGGCCCCTTATTCAGGGGCCGGGTAGTAACTAAGTCACCTGATTTCCCTGAATAAATTGCCATGCCGTGGTCCCATTCGCCCACCGTGCATAAACGGAACTCTCAGCAGCCTTGGTGTGATAATCAAATCGATTCTCGATCTCGGCTTTCTGGCTGTTTATCCATACTAAAAACCTCTTCATCATGGCGAAATCAACCATATACCAATTTTTTGTGCTGTAGTCATCTAAATACGTCCACTCAATAACCTTGATTCCGCGAACAACGTTTACTTTGTTGTTAAGGTTATCCGGGTCAAGGTCAGAAGTAGCGCCATTACGAGGATCGTAACCTGTGGCCTCACAAGCGGTATCATAAAGGGCAGAAGGAACAATCACCGTGTCAAGTCTGACGTTAGCGCGCTCTCCATTCCCCATTCTGAATCCCTTTCCCGCAAGACGAGCAGCAGCAATAGCTGCCTTTGAAATGGCGGTAGTGCCAGAATTCGAGAATCCGCTTGTCGTTGAAACTCCTGGCACCTTGGTTGTGTGTGCCGTAGAACAAAGGGAAACGCCCTCTTCGCTTGTCTGATAGTCGAACGCAGCAGAAAAAGCATTTGCAATCGGCCTAACGGCTTTCTTTTCCATAGTTCTGGCAAGTGCCTCTCCAAGATCACCAACACGGTTATCCATCACTTTGTATCGTTTGAAATCAAGCAACTTTCTTTCAAACTGAGTAATCGCACCATACTCTTTCTGTTCGATCTTTGTGTAATAACCCGGTGAACTGGAAATGTAAGACAATGATCCACTCATTTCGGGAATATCCGGAAGTCCTTCGATGTCGTAGAACTCGTCGAAAGCCTTATCGGAAGTTGAGACATTATACAGCATAGGTATCATGTTTGACTGGTAAGCCTTTAATTTTCCTTCAAAAACTTTAGTCAACCTGTCATCCATTAACCTAGGAAACTGACTTGCGGTCATTAATTTTCCCATTTTTCATCACTCCTTTCTTTTTATATTATGCTCTCGCATTCGCAAAGTGGTCGGCTGCAAACGTGAAGTCTGCGGTCTCCTTGCCTGCGTTTTCGAGATTTAACCCCTCCACAAACACCATAAAGTTGTTCGTGGCTGTTAAGGAACAGTCTATATACAGTCCCGGCCCTCCAATGTATATTTGGGAAAGTCCCTGTTTAAGCGGAACCCTCACAAATGTATCACCAAGAGCAACGTCATACGGGAATGCTACCGTCACATCCGGGGCCGTGGTGCTTGTATCGTTCGTAGTCCTATACAGCCCTGCATTTCTGCCGGACCGACAGTAAATAGAACATACATTTGCTACCGGAGTAAAATCACAAGCTCCCGTAGTGCCTGCTGTAGTGTAGCCGGTGGTATCCGCACCGCCCGTATCAGAAACAACTGTCGGGGCAGTTCCAAGGGCCGCATTATAGATATTACCCCGAATCAGGGTATGCGGGAAAATCCTCTCAACCTGAACTAAAAGTTGCGGGTCTCCCTTTGCATACATCCCTTCCGCGCCAAAATACGTCCTCGCAAGCTGTGCTGCTTGGGTAAGAACTCCCGTGGCATAAATCCCCGTAGCATCGGAAGTTTCTGTACGGTCATTCAAACCAACCACGATCCCAAACGGAATCTGGAAGTTTGTAGTATCAGCAACCCCTGCCGGTACAGCAAGAGGCTTTATAGTACCTGCTATATTAGCCTTGCTGGCTCCGATAATCGTAACTATCTGGCCAATATAATAGGTGCTTGCACCATCGGTAGACATCCATATAGGACGCTCACCGCCATTTTTAACCACTGAAAACGCCATGATTAATCACCTTCCTTTCGTTATTTTTTCTTGGTTTTTGCCTTCTTTGAAACTTTCTTCTTTGAAGGCTTCATCAACATTTCTTTCATTGCCATTCCTTTCATTTAAGAGCCTCCGCAATTTCATCTTCCGGTACGTTTTCGCTTCTCAGATAATTAGCGTAATCCTGAGCAGCCTTATCTAGTTTCGGAAGAACTGCTTGTTTTATTACTTCTCTTGTTGCCACTGCCGACGGAGTAGCTGAAGGAATCGCAGTCTCTCGCTTAGGCAGTCCAGTTGGTTTCTCGGCATAACGCTTTTTAAGAACAGCTACTTTAGCCTCGGAAAAGTTGACGCGAGCATCGGCAAATGGGTTTGAATCTGCATATGTTTTCCCAAATATCCGATTATAAGGAGAGTTATCTAACATCAACTCCGCAATAACCTCGTCATAAACCCCGTATTCATCTTCTCCCGACTTTAGAGCCTGTAACTGTTTCAAATAATTAGTCTGATATTCAGACATTATTTGGTGTGATTTCTCAGTCCTTGCCGCAACAAGTTGGTCATAATCTTGCGGGGTAGTAATCACATCTGGTTCTTCAGTCGTTACTAACGTATTGGCAAGCTTGGCCTCGGCTTGCGCTAACCGTTCTGCAAGGCCATGCACCTTTCTGCCGAGTTTGCTGCTTTCCTTGTGAGAGAGTGCTTCCGCTTCAAGTTCTTCAGGAGTCTTCGCACTTGCCGGGATTACCGGGGGCGTTTCCTCCTTGACTTCAACGGGAGTCTCTTCCACTGGAACTTCTGTTTCTACTTCCTCTACTTCATCTACCACTACTTCTGATTTATTACCTTTTGCCTCTTCATCCCATGCTGCGGACAGAGCATCATCGGTTACTTCATCAGTAACGGTTCCCTGTTCAGCCATTTTACAAACCTCCTTGTAATATTTTTGTACAAACAAAAACCCCGATAAATGTCAGTCCAATTCAGGACTTCATCTATCGGGGTTCATAGCCCTTTCGGGATAAACTTAACCGTTATTCAATTTTCAAAGAACTAATAAAAATATTTTGGCGTAAATCCTAACTTTACATTTTTACTTCTTAACTTTTTTTGTTCTTTTATGGCAACTTCAAGCGAATTTTTACTCAAATTATTATCAAGAAGTGATGGACCTTCTTTATTATTCCACTTTACTTCACAATTTCTATTTCTTAGGTCTTTAGATAATTCACGAAGTTTTAGAATTTTCCCATCTATATTCATTTAAACCTTTCCACAACTTTAAAGTCAGATATGGCCCCACAATTAATATTAATGACAATCTGCTCTGTATTTGATTTTATTATACCAAGTTCTATCAACTTGTCATTAAGTATTTTTTTTACTTCCATCTGCCACCTCTTTTGATAATTTTAGAAAGGTTGAAATTCTGCCCGTAACTTTAGGCAATCTTTGATTTTTTAAATAACGTAATTCTGCTAATTCCTGTGGAGTTATATTCTCCAATATCATTTTCTCTAACAATTCATCTACGCGTTCAATATCGTCCTTAAGAAGTTCTAAGCCTAATGGACTTTTTATAGCTTCCACAAACCCCACGAGTTTTCCAAGAACGCCAAGGGTAGATGCAGCACGCTTTCCATACTTTTCCTGATATTCCTCTAACTGTCTTATTGAAGGATTTTCTCTCATTGGATCATCCCTCCTGCCATCTGTGCGCTTCTAACTGACCCTTCTTGAGTTGACATTTCAACTCCATTTTGATTTGACATAGGAGGTTCTTGTCCATCAGTTATCTGTGCAGGCGACCCCCCATCAGGCCGAACTTTCGCCTTTGCCAATTTTCCGATCATTGCGCCGATGGTCTGAAATTCATCTCCCTGTAGCTCTAGTTGTCTACCTATCATATGCGCAAGAATAGGAACGACTTCAGGCAAGGGCTGTACCAATCCAGAAATTCTTCCTATACTCTGATCGTAAAGCTGTATCTTCCTATATTTGTTATACTCTTGTTCAATGTTCGATGACAACGGAGAATAGCTGTAATCCGCATTAGCATCAAAAAATCGTGCATCTTCACCCATGATTTTCATAAGAGTATCATCGTGGGCGAATCTCCATCCCATTTGGTTTATTATCCAATAAAATTCAGTAAGAAATGTATACTCAAAAGTCAAACTCTTGTAGTTTTCTCTTTGATTTGTTCTTGTTTCCGCTCCCGCTACTGCGGTTGCCGTAGTGGAAGATTTACCTTGGTCCCCCATTGTCGTCGGGTAGGTAGCCGTTACCTGTTGAATCTTGCTGGTAAGCATTTGATGTACCAGCATTGCTCCCTGAATGTTATCAGAAACTTTCAATTCCAAGAAATCAGTTTGTGGATTCTCAGTTTCAATAAGATGCTCAGGTTCCATGTAAAACTGTGAATTATCTTCTAAAGCACCCTTCCTGCCTATAAACGTCGGCATAGTAGCAAGCTTCACCCTATCAACGCCAATATTAAAATTGTCGTCAATCGCTGTTTGAAGCTCACTCATATTACGTCCATCAGAAAGCCCTGTATCTTTTACCGGATGAACATAACAAATACCTCTAGCAATAGGCTTAAATGGTTTCCCAGAAGCGTCTATATTAGGAGTAGGAATAAATCTATACATAATCCTATGACTCCCTATCAGAGCATAACTTATAATAGTCTCTATAAGCTCCGCATCATCAAGGGGCATACCATCCTGATCTATTCCTGTGCTCGCTTTTGTCGGATTACCTTTTCTATCTCTTTCTTCTACAATAGCCCAAAACTTCCCATATCTATCCAGTACGTCAAAATAGCCTATAGGAGTTTTATCGAATTCAGAAGCGTTATCGTCTTTTCCATACGTTTCTCTCTTCGTATCAGTAGCATTTCTTGACTTTACAGCATCTTTTATTTTGTCAAGATTGAAATAGTTATTTTTCTTCTCGTAAGCTTTTAAATCTCCATAAGAAGCTTCCGAACGGATAATAACCCAATCCTTTTCCTGAGTAGTATAGCAATACTTGCTATCCATAAAAATATTGCGTGGATCGATGACTTCAAAACAAAATCTATCTACTGATGGAGTTTCAATTTCAATTTCAACCGAATCCATGATAATTCTTGGCTGCTGAACAGTAGGGTCTATAATGCTATTCCCGTATATATCAACGTCTAATTGCTTGGGCCTCTGAACCATTACCTTTTCCGGTGCTAGCTCCTGCTCCCACCAACAAAGAACATAACACCTACCATGAAGAGCATTTATTAATCTAAGCCTTATGTATTTCTGATAATAATAAAGGTCTCTTCTATTCAATACCTTATTAATCAGTTTTTTAGTTGCTCTAGCCTTGTCTATATCTTGAGGACTATCACCGTCCAGTTTTACCTCAACAAAATCCCTAGTAGGAAAGTATTGACTAGCCCATCCAGAGGCATTGGTTTGGAGAATTGAAATAAGTTCAGGAATAGAGTAGTCGCTCATCCATTCATAATTCTTCTCATTTCTCTTTCCTTCAAGCATATCTACAAGAGATTCAAAATCTAGATTATCATCATTTTGATTACGCTTGGCGATAGCATACTCTCCATCAATGACGATAGAAGCCATTGCGTTTTGTATCTGCTCTTCGGGTGTTCCTTTTTTCTTTTTAGCCATTTTCACCTTTAAACTTTACTAACTAACGATAGTTTTTCGATCCGCAAAACAAACATCCACTCGACGCTGTTGCTGATATATCATGTCTCTCCGTGAATGACAACCCAGATGAGGGAATCAAAACAGTCTTTCCTGAGCTTGCAATTACTGCGGATGTTTCCCCTGAACCGTAAGGATCATTCGGCAATATGGTAATTGAATAAGTCATACCATCACCGTCTCCAATAGTGTTACGGTCAATATCGTTCCCTGAAAATCCGCAGTGCCAACATCTAAAAAACTTACCGTCATACTCCTGTGATCCAGGCATGGGTATAGTGCGTTTCTCATGCCTGAGTTTTTTTATTGAAATCTCGTTATATTTTGATCGTTTTCCTGACATTAGAACCTATATATATATCTAAACCAATATTCATATTTAATATAGTCTGCCAAGGATATTCTCCTAGAAATTGTAAATGGGCAACTCGCAAAGAACAAGCACAAAACAGAAGATGCACTAAGAGTTCACTGTTTCTTTAAAAAGAACGCCGAGATAACAATTTGATTGCCTGTAACTGTTGCGATATGTTCGTTAATTGCGCCAAACAGATGCAATGTTCCACTGGCAGTAACAAATAGATACACTCCAAAGTAATGCGTTGCCGGTGTGGCATCCGAAACGCCACCAGGAACTGTTATAAAGTGAGACCGAGGACTGACCGTATTCCCCCCGTTTGACACGCTTGCTGTACCCGAATTTTTCCCAATGTTAACGTAACCTACAGCAGCCGTGGTGAAAGAAATGGAAGACATCGTAGACACGTAAATTATATCTCCTGCCGTCACTGTCCCCATGTCAAGATCGACCGAGGCAGAATTACTCGACGCAACGTATGTAAGTACCCCCGATGCACTAACTCCTGATATTCCGTACAACGGGTCAGAATTTCTATCCAGCAAATCTTTATTGGCGTTTCTTATTGGTATAGTTGTTAAAGTAGGTGTTGAATTTGCTGCTATCGCGGCATTTCCATTTCCCGCATCTGCTATGTATTGTGAATTAAGATTAGAAACAATCCCTGCTCCTGTTTTTGAAATTGTGGTAAGGTTCGCCGTTGTAATAGTAGATGCTGTAAACGTAGGGTTCCCCGTAAAGTTCGGGTTCCCCGTTGCTGTAGTAATCGCCGCCGTGGTGATATTTGCCGTGGTGATATTTGCCGTGGTGATATTTGCCGTGGTGATATTTGCCGTGGTCGGGCTTATCGTAGCAAACGGCAAACCCTGAATCACAATATTGTCAAGCGTAAAGGCCGTAAATCCAGTGAGAGATACCGTAACTTTGAAATTCTGAGTACCGTCATAGTCTGCCTGATCGACAAAGAACGAATACGACCCATCCGTTGCGCTAGTGGTTACACTATTGACCTGAGCACCACCGGAAGAGGCCACATACACGTTGGCTAAGGTCGTTGTTCCAGCAAGATAGACGGTTGCTGTAGCCGATTGACATACGACTCCATTTCCATCTCTTGCAACGTCTGAAAATACAAAACGACTCATTTTTTCTCCTTACACTACTCTCGTGGCTTTCAAATAACTTTTTATAAATACTGTTGAGGTTCCTGAGACAACTTTAAGATGTTGTATCGTTAGATTACCAGCATTCGTTGTAGTTACCAAGACGCCCTTAATAAGAACCTGTCCAGACTGCGTCGATGTTGTAAGATACGCGCTTGTCGCGGTATTCAATGCGGTTATTCGCTCTGACTTGGTAGCCGTTGAAGTTGAAGACCCGATGATTTGCGCTTCTACAGTAGAGCCTCCCGCACTAAATTGAACTGCATATTCTGCCCCGGTTGTATCCGCAGAAGTCCCTACAGATAACACGGCTTCAAATATATAAGTTGCAGACGCGGATAGCGCAAGCGTTAGTCCGGTTATGTCAGCTAATGTCTGTGCGGTTCTTGTTACATTTGAACCAGAAACCGCTGCATACTTGGTCAAGAGTATTTGAGTCTCCTCAACCGTCAAAGCCGTAGGAGCCGCAGACCCTCCTGTATTATTACCAAGCATAGTATTCGTTGCTATGGCGGCTATATCAACAGGAGATACAGGTATAATACCGTCAATTCCTTCATTTCCCATGCTCATTTTATTTCTCCGCTAAACGTAAAAGTTAGGGGCTTTCTGTTTTGTTCCAACCCCTGTTTGCTGTGCGTGAATATCCACGTAAGGGATGAATATTCTTGTGGTGCCGCCTCCGGTAATTGTAGGCAACGTGGTAAGCGTCAGATTTACATAGAATATTCCATCCGGTTCAATGTCCGCCGTGTCAATCAAGGTCGCTGACCCTCCGGCAGATGAAATCTGTATCTCGTCTATGCGTGTCTGATATTGTGGCGTCGTCGCTATATTTACTGTGTTGTACGTTACTGTAAGTGTTTTTTCCGCTGTCAACACAGACTGGTTATGCCCTTTACCATACTGATAGGCTAACGTAGCCACCATGTTTCCTGAAATAGCTGTCCCATTGTGCAGCCAGTGTATGTGTATAAATGCGTCTGTCCCCGCAACATAACTATGGGTCACGTGAATCTGAATATCCATTTTATCGCTTGTTGTATAAGCATAAGTCCTGCACGAGCCGCCGGAAATAGAGACCAGAGTCGGACTATTCGCTCCCAACGGATCAGGGATCATATTGCCGATAAAATCATCCCACGGGAAAGTGGGGCTTGCCGTATCAACTTTTATCCCGTATCCCGAAGTCTTTGGAACTACGAAATTCCCCGTTGTCGTCGTGTCTCCCGTAAACGTCGGAGGAGAAATCAAAGCAAGCGTTTCCGTAACGGTCATGGCAACAGGAGCAGCAGTTCCCGCCGTGTTGTTTCCAAGCACGGTATTCGCCCCGATTGCGGCTATGTTCACCGGAGAAACAGGGATAATCCCATCTATGCCTTCATTGGCTAATGACATAATTAAAAGAAGAGACTATACTTTACAATTGCTCCCGATGATGCTACAGCATTAATGCACTTAAAGTTATTAAGGTTATCCTGACCTGTTATAACAAACGACTGACCATTTGCTGCCTGATGGCCGAAATTCGTACCCGCTGTTACTGTAGGAGTAGTTCCATCCTGGGTAAAGTTGATTGCTGCTGCCTCAATAGTAAACAAAGCTGACTTAGGAGGAGTGTAAAATTTCAATGCAATTGGAGCTTGGGCCGTTGCCACCGTACCCGTAGAAGTACCACCCGTCCAAGTCTCTCCCGCTGCCGTTGGGGTTCCAGTAAGCACTCTTAGAAATAATATCCCCGTATCGCTCGATCCCGCTGTTCCTGTTTCAACGTCCTGGCCTATGAGTTTAGCCGTTGCGGAAGAAGTACCGCCTGATAGTGTTTCACCTATCTTCAAAGCAGCAGTCCCGCCCGTTGTGTATCTAACGTAAGTAGTGGCATCCGTAGGAGGATTTAGAACATTTTTCTTAAAACTTCTTGACGCAGTAATCAATGTCCAAATTCCTGAAAATCCGCACTCTCCGTTTACTGGAAATACTAACATTTCAAACCCTCCTCAAAATTAAATAGTAATCTATTGCCCATTGTTGGAATAGTGTGCATCGTAGGAATAGTTGGAATGAAATGTAAAACTACCGACTCTCCTGACGAACTAGCAGCCGCCCAATATCCCGTATTCCAATAATTAGCATGATAATACTTGCTCGCCCAATATCCCGTACCATCACTTGCCATAACTACCTCTTGAACATTGCTATTTCTATTGCCATTCCTATATCTCTATGTCTTGAGTTAGGATTTCTTTTCAATAAAGTTCCATAAGAATGACAGTGACGATATTCATTTGAAATCAATCCTGGTATTTTATCAGTTTCTTTTGTAACTTCTATGGCTTTTTTTACAAGTTCCTGCATTTCCTCTGTCAAGATTATTAAGTCACAACCAATCTTTCCTAAAATCCAAATGCAAATATTTTTTAGTTTGTTTTTCATTAGGCACTCGGAGTCAAAGTCATTGCTGTTCTATTGTTAGACCCATCTATTGTAGCTGCTATTCTCGTAGCGACTCCATCAGCCGTTTTTAAAGTTGCTCCACCGCTTGAAGTAACACCAGCCACAGCAGAAAGAATAATTGAAATTGCCTGTGCTATAGTATAACTTCCTTGAGATTCTACAACTAATGCTTTTACCGCGTTAGCTATAGCGGTTTCAAAATCCGTTGCCGAAGCTGCATCTGTGATGGAATTATTAGAGAATGAGCCTATAGCAATACCTCCTGCCGCAATCGTATATCCGGTCTTGTCGTTGTTCGTCACTACTACCACACCGTCAGTTCCAGTATCCAACAGGATAGCCGCCGTGTCTGCCTTAGTTGCCACAAAACCATTTGCGCCGTTTGCGAGCGCATAAGAATCCCCGGTCTGAGCCGTACTTGTTGCCGCAGTACCAACAGACGCTAATACCGTGACCCCCGCCGAGCATGTAACAGCTTGGGTTTTTATGGTGTCAATATTTGATCGGCAATTTCCGTTTGCATCTTGAGCTATCTGACCCGCTCCGGTTCCTCGTGTATAAAGACCTCCGGCTGCTTCTGCCGCTGCTGCTGGTAGTGCAGTACCCGCAAGCCCTCTTGTCGAGTCATACGCGCTATCGCACATCTTATCATTGATCCCAGACGCCCTGAAACAGATTATCGGACTTCTCCACGGAAGTACGCCGGTGCAAACACCGGAAAACCATCCATAACCTTCTGTATCATTATTTATAGAAACTCCTCCCGAAGCCGGTATTTCTATAGCATACATCCCTTTATCCGCGATTGGCTCAGACCAATCATAGACACCTGCGGTAGTAGGAGTAACGGCTGTTCCAGTTACGACTCCGGCAGAGGTGACAAAATTCCAAGTCAATGCCATTCCAGCAGAGTTATAAACAATTGCTGTTTCTATTGTTTTGAAATCAGTATCGTCTGTAAGTGGTAGAATATTTACTGGAACTATTACGGCAGTATCAACATCTATAAATATCTCAGACATTAGATAATTCTCCTATTGTTGAGCATAATAATACCATGGGTTTCCTGTTGGACCACCCCCCGCTACATACTCATCGGCCCCGATGTCCCAGGAGCCGGAACGGGTTACACCGTCGATGTCTACCGTAACGGGATATGCGTCTCCCGATAAATCCACACCGTAATCTCGTGCCCCCGCATCAGTCGAGGCGAGATGAAAATCTTTATTCGTTTCGTCTGCAAATGTAAACGTTTGAGATGTTCTGTCATTCGCCCCGCCTGTACTGGTAGTACCGGCAGCCGAATTATAATTTGACCCTGCACCCCACGACCCGGAATCAAGTACGAAATCGCGCGTACTGGCAGTCGCTTTTGAAAGTGTATTTTTAACAATTACCGTACCGCCTGATCTTCTGACCCCATAATAACACCCAACCAGGGTTGTGTTGTAAACATACAATGTACAGTTCGTGGCGTTGTATCTAATCCCGCCTGCGAACGATGTTGTGCAGTCGTAAATTATACAATTACTAATTTTTAAATTCCCAGACGTAGAACTCCCCGCACCTATTCCAGCGCTATTCGCCCCTGAACCTCGCACGATGCATTGCTCAAAATAATTATCGCTGGTATCTGATACAAACCCATACGAAACTTCGATACGAGCCGCCGTGGGGGACTGTATTTGTATCTGAAGTCCGCGCACCCTGACGTATTCATCCTCTATTCGTAATCCATAGGTTGTGTCTGTTGGCTCTAATCGGTACTTTGATGTATTCCATTTTCCATCATGTCGCTCACCGACGGGAGTGTATATCTCTATATACCGCGTAGCATCAGTGGTTGATCCGCTGATGGTAGCCGCGGTTGTATCCGACATCGAATAACACTCTATTCCCAGCTGCCGGTCGAGAGAAACGAGGTTTCCCTGTTCTCCGGCCTCTGCTGCCGACAGGCTGGTATAATCCCCACCGCTCGATTTGACTGTTACTGTTCGGAGCGTCGCCATTTATCTATTTGCAACCTCTACCGTAACAGATGGATACCCAGACGATGTGCTGTCGGGGGATATCATTAAGAATAACGCCGTAGTGTCATATATCTGCTTTTTCCCAGTCCGCATATATCCAAACACGTCACTATCATTCGCAGAACGCACACGCATATTTTTCAAAAGTGGACGCATGACGTGAACATTAAATGTCCCCACAGTTGCTACCGAACCAACGATTGTCTGTATTCTCTGTATACCACTATCCCCAGCAGCAAGTGGAAGTTGCCACATCCTACCAACAGTCGGAGCCGCGCCTATCCCGACTACTCCGGTGACTGCACCGGCGTTTCCATCTTGGTCAGTATAGGTGACATTCACGGCTTGATTTCCTGTGGCCGCTGTTACCTGCTCAACCCAAAGCTCTAAGCCTCCATAATCGCCGCTTGGAACCCTACCCGCAAAGTCCGGCTGTGAAGTAAGCGACGTATTCGCGTTAAACGCATACGCTCCGCACGAAAACAGTTGGTCATAAAGCGAAAATCGACATGCGACTGAGTTCCCGAACCCAACCCTCATGATATATCCAGTTGCGCCGACACCGAATGCGGTTAGACGCGGAACTCCGGTATTTCCCGCCACACGCACAACACCATTCGCAGTATTGCCTACAGCCAACGCCCCGGCCCCAGGGGTACCGGCAAGGTCGAACGTAGAAAACCATTGAGCTGCAATCGTTGTCCTCGCCGCAGTCTTACTTATCTCAACGTCCTGCCTTGCAGCACTTAAATACTCGTCGTTTGTTAGGATCATTTATCGTCCTCCAGCGAACCAGAAGATTCCCCTTCTAACTGCACTTTTACTTCTTGCGATATATCGCCTGTATCATCAATCCCTGTTTCCTGATTACGGAAATAATTTCTAACCTGCACCCAACTATAATCAGAGGTCCCTACATATGTTCCGGCTCTGATTATGAGTTCTCCAGTAGATGATAGTTTATTCTGTGCTGCTGCTGGCAGATCGTCCCATCGGATAATCCAGTTGCGCCGACGATAGACAACCATACGAGGTGTCGTCCCGTCTGCCTCAAATCCATCCTGTATAACATGTGGCTGCGTATATTTAGTGGCTTGTCCAACAGTAATATTTGGTATTTTAATAACTGCAAATTTAGGGAGTCCCTCCTGCGCCCCCCACGGGTGGCCATCAGGCATAATCACCACAACCATCCCGCGCTTATAGCATCCGCGCCGGTCTTTATCGGCGTCTGCGTTTACGACATTAACGGCTTTTATGAGTAGTTCACACATTTTAAATTTTCGTCCACGGAATATAGTATGTCGGACTCGTTCTGTTGTCAGTGGTAGTAAGGTATATAGTGATTGTCCCGGTATTACTCGAAAAGATACTCGGATCAATCGTTAATCCTGTAATTGTCCAGGGTATAATATTATTTGCAAAACTATGAGTGCTGGATATAAGAATATTACTTCCAATTCCTATAACCGCAGTTGTAGGGAGACAATGGGTTCCGTAAACATTCGCGGATACGTCTAAAGTTTTTATCTGTCCTGAAATAAGAGAAATGTTTGTCGGAGTCAAGTCAGTCATCAGCAACGTTCCGCTTGTGCAGTCAGCATGAGAATCTTGAGTAACCGAAAGCGGATTCCCACAACCGGCTATCAGCATCACAAAAATTATCAATAAAAACTTTTTCATGTTTCTCCTTTTAATATTTAATGCACCACACAAACAGGATCAGGATTTCCACCTGTTCTATATATATCTCCAACTGCTAAACCTCCCGCTACGGCAGCGGCATTATTGGCATACACGGGAAGTCCTGGTAAAGCCGTTGGGGTAGCAGGGGTCCCATGCGTATGGTCTCCTTTAGAAACTGTTACTGCTGTACCGGCATTTGAACTCTGCCCGTAAGCCGTCTCTGCTACTACCGTTGAAGATAACGCTCCTGATTGCTTGGCATTCCATGGTTCAGACGAGTTTATAGCATTATCTTTCAATTTTGGTGTATATGCTATGGACGGCCCATGTCTTAGTCCCCCATGAATATTATTCTGATTAGCCATTACCTTCTCCCATATTGCATTACTGTTTTTCTTATTGGCTGAATATTATGAATCTCCGGTCTTCCTTTGAATCCCTGTTCCTTGAATAAACATTCAATCGCCGTACAGATATGACTATTCTTTTGCATTGGAGTCTCTTTAGGGTCTTTTGTTTCTAAAGCAGACCGATTAGCCCATTCATCATATCGCCAATTTTTCAACGAATCTATCGTTACCCTGCAATCAGAAAAAATCCACATAGTAGGAAGCCATTGTAGACGCCCATCAACCATTTGCTTGTTATTAAAAGGAGTACCGCAGAGCCTTGAGTTTTTAAGCCTTTTTTTAACTTCTTCTCTTCCCCTGGTACTTTTTGAATCCCACGAAGACCAATAACCTCCGGTCCCAATATTGTCTCTCTTTAGCTCACTGAAAATCCTATTCAAATCGTCTATGGTTGAAACTCCTGTATTACTTTGAACCATTGCGGCCAACGGATCGATTTTGTTATAGGTGAATTTATAATCTTTGCCCTTTCCTGCTATGTCTCGTGCCATTTGAAGAGTCACAAATTTATCAGGACTCATTACCGATTCTTGCCATACGAACGCTTCATCTTGAGGCGATATTGCTATGAAAGTCGTATGCCATGGAGTGCTCTGATGATAGTCTGTAGCCCTCCCAAATAACCACTGATGAGGTATTCCATCAGGAAAGTACCTACTTTCATTAATTTCATGTACCTGATCGAAATCCTTGAATACTCTGCCTGAAACCTGTCTAAAAATGCCATACCTTCGTATATCCTCAGTTTCTTCATCGTAAGCGTCTATCTTGCCCTTAATGTATCCTGCTTTTGTTATCGGCTTAAATTCTTCAACAGTCTTGAAAATCGGATGCTTTCCCTGTTTAGTTAATTCCAGTTCTTTTTCATTTTTATTCTTTACCAGAATGTCGTAAGCCGGGTTGTCATCGGACGCCGCCATAAAGACGCATATATCGTTGTCGTTACATCTTACCTCTTCCTCTTTATAGTCCTTACCAAACTTTTCTTTTAACCTGCTTATTACCAGGGGAGTTCTGATAATAGTACGAGCCTTCTCGTATATGTCTTCAAACTGCCATGTCACCTGACCCAAGGCCGGAGTCATGCCAATTATTATATCCCCATCGGACGTAAATAATCTTGGTATCTGTTCGTTGTAAAACTCCCTTTTGCAGTTCTCGTCAAGATAAACTGACGCTCTCTGCTGTCCTGCTGAAACCTGTATCTCCTGGCTATACCCCATAAACTCAACAAAAAAGTCCAATCCGCTATATGGCTCAATCAACGTCATTACCGAGTTTCGCTGTGTAATGTCTTTCCGAATCAACTTCTTGGGCCACATCTTCTTCAATACCGGGTAAATCGTGTTTGTATCACCACCCTCAGTATCGTTGGGCTTCTTCTCAGCGCAAAACCGATACGTCCTGTGTACAGTCTCAGGACGGAGATTCTTTGCCTCCACAAAGTGCTTTCCAAGCCACCTAACAACGTAATGCTTCATTATCGTTACGTTCTTGCCAAACTGGTTCCCAGTAAACAAAGCTATTAGCTTCTCATGCCTATGGATTAACTTTATAAAGGTCGAAGTAGGAAGAATGCCTGTAAAACCAGACCACTGATCCAATTCTTCCCTATATTTTTGTAATTCTATATCTGTCATTTATTCCAGTAAAGTATTACTACATCCGTTTATCGCTTGTTAAAACCCCATGATTCCAACAATAACATATTGATTATATTAATATTCCAGTAAAGTATTACACCCACTTTTGATTATTACCTTGTGCGATTGTGGGGTATTCATAACAAACTTCCCCATACCCACCCCCAAACCGCTCCCCTCCCCCCACCAACCCATAATAAATCACTAAACACAATATTATCATTATAATACAACAACTTACATATTAATGCTTACCATAATACGTTATAGTATGGGGGTATGGGGGTATGCCTTATTTATCAACTTTATCAACCTCATTATCTATTACACCCATTATCATACTATCTAGCACTTTATCTACTACGGGGCTTATGTAGTTGTTAACTTGCATTAAATTGGTAATATATTGAGGCTGCGAGTTTGAGGGGGTAAGACCCATACTCTCCAACATTTTAATAGACGCACTATATCCATGATCTCTCTTCTGAACATCTAACTTAGTAACCTTCCCCTCTATAGGAGCTTGATACTCTTCTATTACATACTTTATATTATCAATAGCCTTGCTATAGCTGCCTGATAATTCTTTGAATCCTCTGTCTATAATGGACCTTAGTTCTACGTCGCTTTTTAGGTGTCTGGCCACTGTCAGAGGATGAACCCCTAACCTTCGCGCAATGGCTGTCTGTGGTTCATCCTGGAGGATTCCAGCAGCTATTTCTTCCCGTTCCATCTGCGCTATATGCACCTGCTTACCACCTAACATCAAACACACCTATCATATTATTAATGTTCATTATTTGCACACTTACCATAACCCATTATAGACTATCAAAAATGAACTAGTATTTATATTAAACCCTGCTTACGCTCTACCCCATTTATTGCTGATTGCATGATCTACACTTAGGTCAAAACATTCAACTATCCACGATTGCGGACAACCTATCAACCATGCCGGTAGAGTAACATCCCTTGGCATATATATAATAGGATTCTCGCAACCTATAAATTCATTATCCTGGGGATCACTCATCGGCATAAACCTATAGGCATGTAGTCCCGTTGTTTTAGTATTAGATTTGATAAATAATAGTCGTCTAGCCAGTGGCATAGTCTACACTCAGGAGTGGCTAAATATTGCATATATGCGTCGCGTTTGGGAATGTTTATTAGATGCGCCTTCTCGGCGGGGATATGATGATAACTTGCGGCGTGTAGCTGGTCTACGGTCGGTGTTTTTATCATGGCCTCATTTTGTCCGTGTACAAAACAAAACAATTTAACAATCAACCACTTATCTATCTATTTAATAATATCAAACGATTATAATAATGTCAAGCGGTACCTGCGGTACCTGACGTATTTTGTCATAATTATTTTACATCCCATTTTTTACATCGTATTGATTATTATGCTATTGCCTATCCTATACACAGTGTAACCTATTGATTTTATTAACTGACATTTTACGTCATTCATTTGACATATTTTGTCACTCATTTTTGCATATTATTTCTACAATCCATTATTTATCAATAAATCGTTTTTTGCATAAATTGCAAGCATGTTTTTTTATATTTTCATTTTTACAATAACTTGCAAATATAGCATGTTGATAACTTGTTTTGGCATTACCATTGCATTATATAAGGCAGATACGATGCAAGGGGCAAAAATAAAATTAAAAATAAACCATTTCTACCCTTGACAATCACGGATATTATGATAGTATATGGTTAACATTGTCGCATGAGAGCGACAAATTAAACAGAGAGAGGGGGATAAACCCAAAATGAACACTTACCGAATATGGTTCAGCAATAATTCTGCAATCCTGATAGATGCAGAAACGGAAACCGATGCACGCGCACACGAAACCACACGGGACATTGTTTACAAGCAAGGATTAAAAATCAAACAAGTCGAAACCTTATCAAAGGGGATAAAATGAGCAGGACACAATATATTTTCGGCGCACGGATCATCAGCGCATTGTGAGTCACACATTACATAAAGAAAGGAATAAAATGACAAAGGTGGCTTTAATGCCTCAACTTTACTTTATCTTAGCCGTTTTGATCGGAATATTTGCCGGTATGAGTATTGACAACTTAACCACTATCCTGGCTTATTGGATAGCATGAAAGGGGGAATTATGACCGCAAGCGAATTGAAATATAAAGTTGAACAAGCAGGACATGAACCGTTCTTTTTTTCACGCGATACTATGAAGTTTTTTGGGGATACCATGAAGAATTACGGGGTATGCCAAGGCCCAACTTTTCAAACCCATTGGGATAAGACCGGGAACAACTACACGAAAAAGCCACAAAGAATCGTCAAAACGTGGGAACTATACCGGAAAAAGCCAGTCAAGCATGGCCTATATAACTCTGTATTGTTCGATCAAGAGACATTTCGCAAGGTATTTCTAGAAAGTGAGGAGTAACATGGCAAAAAAAGACATAAACGGGAAGGACCTATTTTATAGTTCAATGGGGCATATGGAAGCAGAAGTAAACTCATTAATACGAGGGGCAATTATTGAGTTATTCGACAAATTACCAAAGGCACAAGCGATAATTGTAAATAATAGGTTTGATACTGTAATGGAAAGCATATCAAGCATTTTCCCAAAACGTGACGATTAAGAGGCCATAAAATGACTATATCACGCATACGCGGGAATGCCGCGCAAATAGGGCAACAAATAGCACGGTCTGTAGGTAAAGAGCAGGCACAAGCCTATTTTGCCCCTAAAAAACTCTCCAGAACGGCGTTAGACTACATATCCAACACACTCCTATCCCTAGCTATAGCAGGGCTTATAATAGGGGTAGGATTAGCCATATACCACGATAATACTCCTATGGTTTGCACCACGGATATAGATTGTATTGATAAATACGGGTTGATATACCCGGATGATATTGAGGATCAGGACGCGATAAACGCGGACAAATTTGAAGGCGAACAAGAATAACAACCTAAAAAGGAGAATAAAAAATGATAATAACTGAACCGTGGTTGCGCGATCATCACGCTTGCGAAAGTGGGTTTAACTGGTTTTCTAATCAGAAAGAGCGTGATATGGTATCAGTATTAAACGCTCTTGCAAAAGACGGTAAATTAAATTTGGCAAACTGGCTAATCGTGCGCGTTATGACGCATAAGCAAATAATAAGGTATGCTATTTTTGCAGCAGAGCAGGTCCGTGAGATTTACGAGGCTAAATACCCGGATAACAAGTCCCCTCGTAATGCTATAGAGGCCGCTAAAAAGGTGCTGAAATCCAACACCACGGTAAACCGGGCGGCGGCTAATGCGGCTTATACGGCGGCTTATGCGGCGGCTTATGCGGCGGCTAATGCGGCGGCGGATTATGAGGCTAATGCGGCGGCTAATGCGGCTTATGCGGCGGCTTATGCGGCTGATGCGGCTTATGCGGCGGCTAATGCGGCGGCTAATGCGGCTTATGCGGCGGCTAATGCGGCTGATGCGGCTTATGCGGCGGCTTATGCGGCGGCTAATGCGGCGGCTAATGCGGCTGATGAGGCGGCGGATTATGCGGCTTATGCGGCGGCTAATGCGGCGGCTAATGCGGCGGCTAATGCGGCTGATGAGGCGGCGGATTATGAGGCTTATGCGGCGGCTTATGCGGCGGCTAATGCGGCGGCTGATGAGGCGGCGGATGAGGCGGCGGATTATGCGGCTAATGCGGCGGCTAATGCGGCTGATGAGGCGGCGGATTATGCGGCTTATGCGGCGGCTAATGCGGCGGCTAATGCGGCTGATGAGGCGGCGGATTATGAGGCTAATGCGGCGGCTAATGCGGCTTATGCGGCGGCTAATGCGGCGGCTAATGCGGCGGCTGATGAGGCGGCGGATTATGCGCTAAAAACCAAAATATTAAACTATGGTATTTCACTTTTGAAATAATAAAACAGGGGGGAAAATGTCAGAAATTGATGATCCATTAAGACCGGCAAAAGGATTGTTTTGGAATTGCTTAATAGCTCTGATATTTTGGATAATAGTAATAATTTTTTGTTCCAGGGGTTGCGGAGCGGCAGAAATAGATTACCTGCCTATACTCAATACAGATATAGCAGGTACGAGTAATTTATCAATCAATCAAAAACTTTCCATACTTGCTTATTATGCGTGGACAGATTATCAGGAAAGCTCAAGAATTTTTAAAAATCCCCAACACCATGAAATAAACCCGCTGTTGGGAAAACATCCCCATAATGATACGCTGTTAGGGTTTGGGATTATCGGGGTAGCTGCTGTAGGGTTGCTGACGCAGTCTGATAGCCGTGCGGCTAAAATATTAATAGACTCCGTGCTTGCATCGGAAATAATGAACATACAGGAAAACAAAAACGCAAAACATACCCACCTACCAATAATGATTGTGGTATCGTGGAATTGGTAATCAAATGAACTGTAAAATTTGCAACAAAAAACTGATAATAGTGGAATCAGTAGTCATGTTAAACTACATTGAAACTACTACTGGTGTATGTTCACATTGCGGAGTTTTTATTTACAAAATATCTAAAATAAAGGAAAAAAATAAATGAACTTTGAAATTAAAAATAGATTTACGGGCACAATCATTGTTGAGGCTGGTAAATATTCAAACATAAAAGATGCGGTTGAAAAATCCGGCGCATACCTGTCCGGCGCAAACCTGTCCGGCGCATACCTGTACGGCGCAAACCTGTACGGCGCAAACCTGTCCGGCGCAGACCTGTCCGACGCAGACCTGTCCGGAGCAAACCTGTCCGGCGCAAACCTGTCCGGCGCAGACCTGTCCGGCGCAGACCTGTCCGGCGCAAACCTGTCCGGCGCAAACCTGTCCGGCGCAGACCTGTCCGGCGCAGACCTGTCCGGCGCAAACCTGTCCGGCGCAGACCTGTCCGGCGCAGACCTGTCCGGCGCAAACCTGTCCGGCGCATACCTGTACCGCGCAAACCTGTCCGGCGCAGACCTGTACCGCGCAGACCTGTCCGGCGCATACCTGTACCGCGCAGACCTGTCCGGCGCAGACCTGTCCGACGCAGACCTGTCCGGAGCAAACCTGTCCGGCGCAAACCTGTCCGGCGCAGACCTGTCCGGCGCAGACCTGTCCGGCGCAAACCTGTCCGGCGCAGACCTGTCCGGCGCAGACCTGTCCGGCGCAAACCTGTCCGGCGCAAACCTGTCCGGCGCAGACCTGTCCGGCGCAGACCTGTCCGGCGCATACCTGTCCGACGCAGACCTGTCCGGAGCAGACCTGTCCGGCGCATACCTGTACGGCGCAGACGGTGAAAAATTAACCTTACAGAAAAACAACCCTATTCTTATAATAGGCCCTATAGGATCGCGCCAATCATATATGACTGCGTATAACACGGATGCTGGCGTATATATACGAACAGGGTGTTATTTCGATAAGGCTACGAATTTTGAAACAGCCGTTCAGAGAAAACACAAAAACACAAAACACGCATGCGACTACTTGGCGGCAATCCTATTTATAAAAACAGTTATGGAGGATAAAAATAAATGAAAAACTACCAACTTATTTTTATTGCTGTTTGGTGCATTATGATCTGGGTCGCCTCTATATGGTTAGTTGTGGATAATCAGGCAAATGCCGCTTACGAACAAGGCCGTCAGTTTGAACGTGCTGAAATACACCGCACTCTTGTTAAATGCGCTGATACTCATAATATTTATATGATCCCCGGTTATCCAGAAGCATTCGCGCAGAAAAGAGCGTTAAAAGGATTAAAAATAGTTAGTGCTGAAAAGGCACGCGCGGCAGCGGGGAGGGATGGTAAATGACTCAATATCAAACCACAATCCCAAATGAAGATAAGCGTTTCTTGATTAATTATTGTCAGGAAAAAGCGAAATTATCTTTTATCATGGATGATCTAAAATCAGCCCTATTTTGGTCAAATCTGTATATTGAGTTTATTGAAGAGTGGAGAAACACATGATACGTGAAATTAAAAAGATTCAAGAAAAATATATTCAACTTCAAAAAAAGAACATTGAGTATGTAAGTATCGGCGACATAACAAACGACCTGTACCAACTGATACGAGAAATACGGGTGAAGCGTCTTCCAAAATCAGAACGATAATAAGTTAATAATTATTCATAGTAATTCATTAAACGCTAAAAATCATAAGGCAGAAGCAAATCATTTTCAAAGCACAACCTTTTTCTGATTGCCATCATCCTTAAGTGCAGGGGTTATTTTATGCGCCTCTTTAAAGGCGCGACAGTAGAAAAGCAGTCGCAAAGGTAATTATGTTATAGCGAAAGTAGTGCTATTTTGTCAATAAAAAAAAGAAAGAAAAAAAATAACTCATGCAATTCAGTAAGTTGTAAAATAAATAACCATTGACAAAAAGCAGGTACTTTAAAAAGGAGGTTATGAGGATAGAAAAAAGACAATAAAAACAACAAGATATGTCACTAAAGTTAAAGTGATTTCTAGGGTTGTAGTAATGAATAATTACAGTATCTTAGACAATAAAACCTAAGACGGTACTTTAAGTATTTCGCTATATCAAAAATGACATAAAAGGGGGTAATAAAATGTATACTGAAGAGGAAGCAAAAACGAAATGGTGTCCGATGGTTAGGGTGAGAGAAGATACCCCTGACGAGGAAATGTGCGAAGCCACACGTTGTGAAGCATCACAGTGCATGATGTGGAGGTGGTTTGAAAATGGTACTCGCTATAGTATTGGTCACTGTGGTTTAGCAGGAAAACCATAGCAATACAAATGCCAAATAATAATAAAAATATTAAATAAATATTTACTAAATGCTTGACAATGGGGAAAGGGTATGGTAAGGTTTTCGCATACAAGCGACATATGGAATAGCTAACTCGGAGTTTAATCGAATCGCATAACGCCGACGTGAACGGCGCGGAGCGACCGTTTCGACGGCGTGGTTATAATTTCATCTTCTTCGGAGGGGCAATGTCACTCAAGATAAAAAAACTTGCACAGCTTACGCTTCAATTCGACGGCATCCAGTTCTATCATCAATATCAGTTTTGGACCGGGTGGAACAACGATTTCAATTTTATTGCGATCAGCATGGATTGGAACTCTCCGAAACGATATTCAGTAAGGTTCATTTTTCTCGGGATTGGGATGAGAATTTCGTTCGGAAAATTATAACGCCAAAATTACGCGCAAGCGAAGCGCGTCGCTGTAGATTTTATTGTTATGCGCGTCTATTTGAAAGGAGAATGCAATGAAAATCACAGGATTGTTTTTATGGGAAGTGTCGGTAGCGCGTGACGGAATAATGGGCATCAGAGAAACAGTAAAAATATGGATTACGACAGAAAAGCGGTATGGCTCAGATGCGTTCAAAAAAGCCGAATCATTCACAAAAAAATATAAGGCGGAATATCCACGGCCCGAAATTGAGGCTGTGAGTTTCGCCGGAGAACTAAGCGCATAACGCGGAATTGACCGCCCTTGTGCGGTCGCATGACTGGTTAAATCCAGCATTCGGGAAGGATAAAATGGTTTCATTTGGACGTGGTACATTTATTGATCGTGTGAAATATCGTTTAATCCCGTCATATCGTAAAAAAGCAGATGCAGAAACTAAGGCTGCTATTAAGTGGCTTATCGAGCACCCGGAAGCACCCTGCTCAGTAGATGGGCATTTAATCCCAAGCGGGTACGGGAAGGTTGAACTACTTACGCCGTTTGGATTTTAACAATTAGTTGACCCCTTTATGGGGTCGAACGGGAGGTTGTAAAATGAAAAACTACATTCTAACATTAATATCAGCATGTTGTATACTTATAGGGGCTTTATCAACTTGGTTGGTTATGATTGGTCAAATAGATAATGCGTATGATAGTGGGAGGCAATTTGAACGTGCTGAAATACATCGTACATTAGTAAAAGTTGCAGATACTCATAATATTTACATGATACCCGGATACCCGGAGGCGTTTGCACCGAAGAGATCGTTAAGGGGATTAAAAATAATCAATGTAAAAAATGCTAAAGAAGCTGCAAAAAAAAATAATCAATAAAGGAGAAATAATATGAAATTATTGAAACGGGTACAACAGGGAGATTGCATTTTAGTGTATGTAGATACGATTCCAGAAGGGTCTAAAACGATAGAGTTTGATGGGATTGTTCTGCGAGGAGAAGGCGCGAACACTCATGCAATTACAGATATACATGCGGTGTCCGCATATGAATCAAACGGAAAATTGTTTTTACATCTCCGGGCGGAAAACAGCCTAAAACATGCCGAGCATGGATGTAATGTTTTGTCTCCTGGTATAGTATATCGTGTGATCGAGCGGGAATGGGATTATGAATCAGAGGAGGCTCGGAATGCAAGGGATTAAACATAAAATAATTCGCACACCAACACGCGCAGAAGGCGGCATTACTCCGTTGGAAAAAAAACAAATGGACGCTATAACGCAAAAATGGATTAAAATTGCGTATAGAACAAAACCAATAGACCGAAAAAAGATAACAGATGCAATCTGTAATTTATATCGTGCTGCTGGATTGAAGAAGCCGCGTGTTGTAGTAGTAGAATCCCCGTTGGTAATGTCTCTGGCATATGGTCTGTCCGCAGGAATATGGTATTTGCGTAAACAGACAACATACGATGCAACAATCTCGGCAACAGACGCGGCAACAGACGCGGCAACAGACGATGCAACAGACGCGGCAACATACGCGGCAACACGCGCGGCAACAGACGCGGCAACACGCGCGGCAACAGACGATGCAACAGACGCGGCAACATACGATGCAACAGACGCGGCAACAGACGCGGCAACACGCGCGGCAACAGACGATGCAACACGCGCGGCAACAGACGATGCAACAGACGCGGCAACA
>Ga0299915_10000197_pt1 | contig 46997 bp, 33 predicted proteins | sample RVTome_13_FD_200263 | JGI IMG/M metagenome (GOLD analysis project Ga0299915, IMG submission 200263) | Soil microbial communities from uranium-contaminated site in the Upper Colorado River Basin, Wyoming, United States - RVT92D227 (version 2) ...
GATTACAGAGCATAGGCAACCTCCTTGAGAGTTTATGATTCCAAGTTCCAAAAAACACTCTCTCTTGGGTGTTGCCTAATCTTTTTTCCTTTAACAAAAGTGTATGATTTGTATTTGGTCTCTACTAAATTTTCTAAAATCTCTTTGAATCTGACCGGGTTAGGTATATTTTTGTATGGCTTGTATTCGACAGGTGATCTCCAAAATGAAAGGTCTAGACCCATGTCTCTAAGTGAAGGTGAAAAATGGATGCGACATGCCTTGGCGGAAGCGCAGCTGGCTTTGAAAAAAAACGAGGTTCCAATAGGGGCAGTGGTGGTGTACGAGGATAAGATTATCGGCCGGGGACACAATCAGGTGGAAAGCTTAAACGACCCCACCGCGCATGCGGAGATCATCGCCATCGGAGCGGCATGCAACTTTCTGAATTCCTGGAGACTCTCGGATACGCAATTGTACGTTACCATAGAACCTTGTGCCATGTGTGCCGGAGCCATAGTCTTAAGCCGCATCGATCGTTTGGTATATGGGGCCAAAGACCCCAAAGCAGGAGCCTGCGGTTCCCTTTATAACATTGTTCAGGACAGCCGGTTGAATCACCAGGTGGAAATCGTTCCGTACGTGCTGGAAGAGGAATGCGGTCAGCTGCTGAGGGAATTCTTCGAAAAAGTTCGCAAAAAGATCATCATAAGTGAGAATGAGAGAAATGAACGAAACAGAAAATAGAAATATCGATGTTGACTCTGTACACACCCGGATTTTAAATCTCGGGTTGGTGATGAACGTGTTGATCCCGGTGTTACTCCTCGCAACCGGGGTATTCTTCAAATCTAAAGGGGTAAGGGGGGATATGGGCGCTAACTTGAACACGTTTTTCTGGGTATTGATTGCTGTCGCCTTAAGTGAGATCCCGATGATCTGCCTGATAAGAAAAACCACACTTTCAGCCCGCAAGGCTTATCTGGAAAGTCATCCTCAGATTACTGCTGGTCAGCTTCTGTTTCAATGGGGCATCCTGATTTATTCCGTCTCTCTTTCCCCCGCCATATACGGCTTGATATACTATCTTATGGATGGAACTTTGGAACGGTTTGTAATTTTTGTGGCTGTCACCTTACTTTGTTTCATGTTGTTCAAACCCAAGCTGGAGGAGCTTCGATCTTTTGCCGAAAAACAGCATGACGCTGATGAGAATGTTAAAGGATTTTGACGAATCTTTTTTATCTGATGACTGTTGACTGCTTTTCCCGGAGAGGTGCCGGAGTGGCTGAACGGGGCGGTCTTGCCCGCCGAAGGCGGGTCCGCCTCTGGCGGAAAAACCGTTTTATCTTATTTTTGATGACTATTGACTGATGACTGTTGATTGCTTTTCCCGGAGAGGTGCCGGAGTGGCTGAACGGGGCGGTCTTGCCCGCCGAAGGCGGGTCCGCCTCTGGCGGAAAAACCGTTTTATCTTTTTTTGATGACTATTGACTGATGACTGTTGACTGCTTTTCCCGGAGAGGTGCTGGAGTGGCTGAACGGGGCGGTCTTGCCCGCCGAAGGCGGGTCCGCCTCTGGCGGAAAAACCGTTGTATCTTATTTTTGATGACTATTGACTGATGACTGTTGACTTCTTTTCCCGGAGAGGTGCCGGAGTGGCTGAACGGGGCGGTCTCGAAAACCGTTGTACCGTGAGGTACCCCGGGTTCAAATCCCGGCCTCTCCGCTTAAGACTATATGAATCAAAAATTCTTCACATATGTTTTAAAAAGTGAGCGTGATGACCGTTTATATGTGGGCTCACATCAAACTTGAGGAAGAGGGTCGAAGAGCATAACAAAGGCAAAGTTCGATCAACCAAAAGTCGAAAGCCTCTTAGGCTGGTGTATTATGAAGAACATGAAGATAAAACTTCAGGAAGGAAAAAAGAGATATTCTTAAAGAGTGGTCAAGGAAGATTGTATTTGAAGAATAGACTAAAGGAATTAGAAAGTTGGGCGGTATCGCCCGCCGAAGGCGGGTCCGCCTCTGGCGGAAAAACCGTTGTACCGTGAGATACCCCGGGTTCAAATCCCGGCCTCTCCGCCATGAACCGTATGGTTCATGGCTCCGCCTTTGCTAAACGCGATGGAAAATAAATAATCACTGGCTTATCTAACAGGGAAATTATGGTGGTTAAATCAAAAATCGAACATATTAATTATGCACTTGTTGCCAAGACCCATACACCTATGTATTTGATGCATAAATACTGGGCAAGAAAGCCGCATAATGTAGTTTCTGAATACATCCGGCATTATTCCAAAGAAGGAGATGTAGTTTTAGACCCTTTCGCTGGTTCTGGTGTTACCGCAATTGAAGCTGTAAAATTAAGCAGAAAAACAGTCGCAATAGACTTAGACCCTATGGCAACATTCATCACAAAAGAAACAGCCATGCCGGTCGATTTGAAGATTTTTGAACTGGAGTTTAGAAATATTGAAAAGAAAATCAAAAAGAAGGTCTACGAGCTGTACAAAACTAATTGTTCTAAATGCAAAGAAGAAGTTATTGTCGAGGCAGTTATTTGGGAAAAGGATAAACCCAAAGAGATCAGATACAGTTGCAAGTGTATCAAAGGTACTCAGTGGAAGAATGTTTCAGATGCTGATTTAAAGAGACTGAAAGAAATAGAAGGAAAATCTATCCCTTATTGGTACCCTAAAAACGAACTAATCTGGAATAGCAGAGTCAATGTAAGACAGGGAGAAAAAGTCTGTGAACTATTTACAAAAAGAAACCTTTTAGCGCTTTCGATGATCTTGAATGAAATTGAAAAGGTGAAGAATGTCAAAATAAGAGATTTGTTTAAATTTACTTTCACTTCTACACTTGCACAAGCTAGCAAGATGATACCCTTCATGGGTGGATTTAAAAGTGGTGGCCCCAGTTGGAAAATTAGAGGATTTTGGACACCTGAAAAAAGATTTGAATTGAATGTGTGGGATTGTTTTGAAGGTAGATATAAAAAAGTAGTAAGAGGTAAAAAGAATCTAATGATTTGATTAAGAACTATAAAGAAGCGAAAGATTTTAATGATTTAAAAGACAACGCAAACATTCTAATGAAAACTTTCAGTACATTGGAGCTTGACAAAATTATTCCACCAAATAGCGTTGATTATATTTTTACGGATCCTCCTTATGGAGATGCAGTCCCTTATTTAGAGCTGGATTATATGTGGAGTTCCTGGCTTAAATTTAATCCCAATTTTGATGATGAGATAATCATAAGCGATAGCCCGATACGAAATAAAAATGATGAAGTTTATGAAAGAATGCTCAAGGCAGCATTCAGCCAGGTATACAAGGTTCTAAAACCCGGGAAATACATGACTGTCACTTTTCATAATACGGATATCAAAATATGGAATGCTATCATCAGTTCTTGTATTTACGCTGGGTTTGATTTGGAGAAAATATTGTATCAAGCCCCTGCCAGACCTTCTGCTAAAGGTCTGTTGGCGCAATATGGCTCTGCTGTCGGTGATTATTACATCAGATTTAAAAAGCCGGAACGGGTTAGGCAAAATGAAGTGGAACAAATGAACGAGGAAAGATTCAAGCGGATTATACTCGATTCTGCCAAAAAAATAATCGCAGACAGGGGAGAACCAACTCCATATACTTATATTTTGAACGGTATCATAGTCGAGTTGAAAGAAGAGGGTGCCTTATTATCCGGCACTCAAAATCCCGACGATGTGATGAAAGAGTTTAAGGATAAGGAATTTGTTTTGATTGACGTTCAGGATGAAAAAGGGAAAATCATAGGCAAAAAATGGTGGTTTAAAGATCCTTCTTCGGTATCATATCTGGGCTTTGTCACACTTGCCGATAGGGTCGAAACCGCAATTATAGATGTTCTTAGGAGAAAGGTGAAAATTTCCTTTGATGATGTCTTACAGGAGATATTCATAAAATTTCCGAATGCCTTGACTCCGGAAACCCAAAACATCAAAGATGTTCTTGAAGAATATGCAACGCCCACAAAAGATGGTTACTGGATGTTGAAACCTATAGTCAAAGTTAGGGAATCAGAGCATTCCAAAATGATATATTATCTGGCTTTGCTCGGTAGAAAAATCGGCTTGGATGTCTGGATCGGACAAAAAGAGCAGGGTGAGACTTACAATAAGCAGAAATTGTTCTCTCTTGTGACAAATAAAGATCCTGTCTGGAGATTTCTCCCCACACATCATTTAGATAGAATTAAACAGATTGATGTGATCTGGCATCATGAGGGCCGGGTTAGATTTGAGTTTGAAGTTGAAAATACCACTGCGATAACTGAAGCCATAGTAAGAGGCTCGAACATACCTGATGAAAGGGTAAAGCGGCTAATCGTTATTCCTGATGAGAGGGAGAGTATGCTATTCAGAAAAATGAAAGAGCCAATGCTAAATGAGAATATCATAAAAAATAACTGGAAGTTCTTATTCTACACAGACATAAAAAACTTTTTTGAGAAAAATAAAAAGAGTAAAAAAATCAAATTAGACGATTTTGAGAAATTGTTTAAATTACCAAAAGAAGCGAGACCAATTCAAAATTCGCTCTTCGAATAGTCGCATACCTGTTGCTCGGAGGATTTACCCTTTTATTTTATCGAAGAGTAGAATTGATATAAGAATGAAATGATACAGGTTTGAAGGATTCGGTAATTAAATATCTAAATAGTGATTTATTCAAGCAAAAGCAGTATCCCCATCACCCCCGCTCCAAGTAATATAAACAAAAGCTGCAGCAGGGATTTCTTCAAATCGGTCTCCTTCTTCAATTCCGGGATCAAATCGGCGGTAGCAATGTAGACGAACGAGCCAATGGTGAAAGGAACCAGAAATACGGAAACGCTCTCGCTTTCCAAACCGATAGCCAGGGTAAGAGACGCACCCGCCACAGCGGTAATGGCGCAAAGAAAATTGAAGAACAACGCCTTCCGGATGGAATATCCCGCATGTATCAGGATACCGAAATCCCCGATCTCCTGGGGTATCTCATGCAGGATAACTGCCAGGGTGGTTGAGATCCCTAAAGGTACGCTGACCAAGTAGCTGCCCCCGATGATCATTCCGTCCAAAATATTGTGAAATCCGTCCCCGATTAAATTCATGATACCCACCGGATGGGGATGCTCCTCGGACGTGGGGATATGGCAATGCCTCCAGGAAATTATCTTTTCCAGGATAAAAAAGGTAAGAATGCCGGTGAGGATGAAGACTGAGATTTTCAGCTGCATCCCCCCCTCCACGCTTTCCGGCAACAGGTGAAGAAAGGAATCCCCCATAAGCGCGCCCGCAGCAAAGCTGACCATAAATAAAAGCATTTTAGCCAATCTCTTTTGATCAATGGAGAGGAAGAACACCCCGATTAAAGATATGAGACTTACGATGATTACGCTTCCTATGGCATATAACCAGATTGTCATCATGCTTCTCTCCGATGCTCTTTTATTGGCAGGTTTAATGCCCACCGCTACGTTTAAGATCGTGTTCAGCCACGATAGAAGCGGGAATTCCCTACGGGTCTCCGTCATCCCGCTTTTATTTTTGAATCCTTCAAAATCATCGAAATTATAAGATAATTTGCCAAAAAGCGCAAATGATTAATTGCTCGTTTAATTCGACAGTTAATATCGGCTCAATTATTGTCCCCTTCAGGGAATGGAAAAATCTCGTCTTTAGTATGATCAAACAGCAGGTTAGAGTTCTTTTTCTGTAAAATGTGGTATATGATAAGTTCCCCCTTTATTAAAGGGGGAATTTAAGGGGGATTTCTATCTACCCTGTCCTCTCCCTTAGATTTGCTGCACCCACTACGATGGAAAAGAGGGGAAATGAATTGCCAAGTCGCTGACTTTCAGTCGAGTGTAGTTAATTCTTGATATATGATGAAAATTCTTGTCTTTTTACATGTTGATTTGCTATTTTATTAAACCTGTGCACTGAAACATAAGTTTACCATAATCTATTGCCACGACCTTTAGGTCGTGGGATAAGTTTACAAACTCCCACGCTCATTTGGGCTTTAGCCCACAGAACCACAGAACACGAAGTAAATTTATGTTACAAAGCACTAGTATCAAACGAAAGGAGAGAGCCATGAAAAGCTGGTTGATTTTTCTCTTAATCACGTTTACTGCCGCGATAGTATCTGCCGAAGACGATTTCAGCTTGTGTGACAGTGCATTATCCCAGGTGGGTCTTACCTGTGAAGACATGGGCTTTGACCAGGACGAGATGGCGAACTGGGGAGGAGATCTTTGGAGGTTGCATTACTTTACCATGTTTCATCAAAACCCGCTGAAACTGCCCAAGTTTGGTGCGATAAACCTTAAACTTTTCTCGGACAATATCAAAAACGTCTCCTCGCTTCTAACTTGGGCGGGAGCACGGATCGATTGCCCGGTGCGCAGAGGTTTAGTAAGTGATCAATTGCAAAAATACATGTCGTCCGATTCTCTGCCTCAACCATCGATCACCCAAAGGAAAAATTTTCTTATTGGAAATGAGTTTACCTTGCTCCGAAATAAAATTGATTTCTTCTACCGGGTGATCGATGACAGCAGTCTTCTATTTACCTCCGCCATAAAAGATATGGAAAAACAGACATCTCGACAGAAACTCTTTGATTATTTTACCAGCGAAAGCGAAGAACCAAACTATTTGGTAGAGGATCTGATGCCACATTCGGATTTGAATCGGATGATTGCAGGCGCCGAGGATATTGCTGAAGCTGTAAAGAGAGTTGCAGATTCGCTTGAGTATGTCTCTTTTCCCCCCACCAAAACGGAAATTTCGACTTCCCGAGGGTTAATCGTGGTGGGGACTTCCGGAAACGACAATTATGCCTATTCCATTCCTCCGCTTTTGATAATCGATGATGGCGGGGATGATATTTATCGTTTTTCCGGGTATCCGGACAAGTTTCCTTTGACCGTAATCATCGATGTGGCTGGCAATGATCGGTATCTTTCCCCCGACACCACCAAACCGGGAATAGGTGGTGCGGTTATGGGGATGTCGATGCTGGTGGATAAGGCTGGAGATGATTTCTATCAAGGAATCAACGTCAGTCAGGGCGCCGGGATTTTCGGCGTGGGAATCCTCGCGGATTATGCCGGCAGCGATGTGTTTTCAGCCAATGCCTATTCCCAGGGGGCGGGTGCTTTTGGGGTGGGTATTCTGGCGGATAGTTCCGGTAACGATTCTCTCTACTGCGTGACTCTCTCTCAGGGATTGGGCTATACCAGGGGATGTGGGCTTTTGCTGAATTATGAAGGGAATGATAAATATGTAGCGGAGGACAGCATTATTACCTTACCGGCGCAGCAGTCCGACAAGCACAATACCTCGCTGGTTCAGGGCTTCGGGTATGGCAAACGGGCGGATTTCATCGACGGCCACAGCTGGGCTGGTGGAGTTGGAGTTCTTTGTGACGTCAAAGGGGACGATTACTACTCCTGCGGTATATTCGGACAGGGGGGAGGTTACTGGTTTGCGGTGGGGATGCTTCTGGATGGCGAAGGGAACGATATTTATAACTCTGTCTGGTACACTTTGGGTTCCGGTGCACATTTTGCCGTGGGTTATCTGGATGATTTTGCAGGGAACGATGTTTACAATGTGAGCATGAATATGTCCATCGGCTCCGGGCACGATTTTACGATAGGGTATTTCAATGAAAGAAGCGGCAACGACATCTATTATGCTCCTAGTCTTTCTTTAGGCGGCGGTAATGCCAATGGCATCGGATTTTTCTTCGATCATCAAGGGGATGACGTTTACCATACCAAAGGCGGGACTATATTTGGTCAGGCGAACCCGCTCCGGATGGGAGCGCGTGAATTTTTAGACGTGTTTGGCGTTTTCATCGATGGTGGCGGGGATGACCAGTATGATAAACCTTGGGCAAAAAACAGTACCCGCTGGATCAGCCCCCGAGTCGATACGACTTTGAGCATAAATCCGCACGAAATCGGGGTAGGGATAGATCGTTGACTGTAGGGGCGGGATTCGCGAATGCGTTCATACGAACATCCCGCCCGATTGGTTTTCTATCCTCTCCCCTTGTGGGAGAGGACAAAGGAGAGGGGTATTTGTTTAGTTTTCCGCTATGTTTACCACTGGCAAAGGATATACTCTTTGTTGGTAACGGACACCTTGTCCGTTACCAGATCATATCACGGACGAGGGCGTCCGTGACGAACGACACGGGCGAATCTGAAGATTCGCCCCTACTGCAATTTTCCAACTACTGCTAACACATAGTTCTCAGTATTAAGGTATTTTTCAGCTACTTGCTTCACCTGATCAACTGTCACTTTTCTCAAGTTTTCAATATATTTACTATCATAATCATAACCCACCCCTTCAAATTCATTTATACACATGTAGTAGGCTTGACTTATGCGGGAAAGACGATACATCAGCATGCTTCCCCATATCCCGTTCTTTGCCTTTTCCAATTCTGCTTCGGTTACATTCTCTGCTTTGATATTTTTCATCTCTTCCAAAATCCCATCCACCGCCACCTGATAATTCTGCGGCCGGGTGCCCATGGCAGCAATAAACCACCCGAAACCCCTATCGAAATTGACCGACGAGCCGACTGAATAAGCCAACCCCTTTACTTCTCTTAAATTTAATCCCAGACGGGAGGAGAGAACGGAATTCATCAAATCCAGGGCATAAACGTCCGGTGATTCTATTCCGGGCATCGGTTCCCCCAGATAGATATATACCTGCTCCTTCTCCATCGGTTTATCGACTTTTACTGGCGCTGAAAGGGGAGAGGGGGGCGGGATTTGTGGCTCGGGGAAATCGTATTTAGGCATGGTACCGAAAGCATTCTTTATCTTGTTCATCATCTGATCCGCAGGGAGATTGCTGACCACAGCCAGGATCATATTGTCGGGCGAGTAAAATTTCTGGTGAAACGCCACCAGATCGTCCCGGGTGACGGAGCCGATGCTCATGGCATCGCCCATGATGGATTTTCCATAGGGATGATCCTTAAAGAGTGTGGAGTAGAAAAGCTGTCGGCAGGTTTCGCTGGTGCTCCCCTTGCTTCTTCCGATGATGCCCATCATCTCCTGCTTGGTCTGGGCTATCTCTTCCTCCGGAAATATCGAGTTGATCACCAGATCGGAAAGAAGCTCGATCCCCTGGTCGGTGAACTCATCGATGGTCTGGAACTTGATGAAGGTGAAGGAGTGAGTGGTGTAGACGTCGTCATAGGGTATAAAAGGATTATCTACCACCGTGATCTCCGCACCAATGCCGGAGAGATCCTCTGCAGTCTTTTCGGCTGATCTGGTCTTGGTTCCCTTAAGCAGCATTCGGTTGGTGAAATCGGCAATGCCGGTTTTGCCTTCCGGCTCCATGGCAGAGCGGTTTTTCCCCAGAATATTGATACCCAAAACCTTGGAATCGGGATTACTCTTTACGATTACGGTCAATCCGTTGGGGAGTTGTTCCCGGATTACCTCCGACGCAACAGCAATATTATGACCCAAAACAAGAAGTGTGATCCAGATGGTTAATAATACTAAATAATTCTTTTTCATGACTACCTCTCATCGTAGTTGCCCGATTCATCGGGCTTTTTTAAGAGTTAAATAGGGGTGCATTCCACTTTGGTGGGATGCGAAGTTTATTATTTAAATCTGCATAAGCCTCTCTCATTGTAGTTGCCCGATTCATCGGGCTTTTTGAAAAGTTAATCGGTTTGGAGTGCGAAAGATAGCTATTGCGATTCTTATGTTTATTATAAATAAAACCGTACCCGCAAACTGCTTCACTCTATCTTCAAATAATGTGTTTTGTTATATTTCTGGTTTTACCACCGTAGCAATATACTTGGGTTCGGAAAAGTATTTCTTTACCACTGGTTGAAGTGTCTCCGGCGTAACCTTCTCCAAATTGTCAATAAACGTATCCCAAAATTTCCATCCGGAGGTAACCACCACCGGCGCCACCATCATCCCGTAAAAATGCAGTCTCTCTTCCTGATAATACTGGTGGGTTTTGGAAGAGACGATTACATTCTGCAAAAGTTTCTGCTCCAGCGGCTTTTGCGTAAGTTCCCCCAATACCTTTACCGTGGTTTTGAGTATGTTGTCAACCTTCTCCGGAGAATTGGTGACGATATAAAGATTCAAACTGGAAAATTCCTTCTGGGTTTCGAGATTGGCTGAAACCTGGGTGGCCAAAGGATCCTGACCTTGGGTCAACGCTTGGTAGAGAGGGGAACTCGCTTCCAGATTCAACACCTCGGTCAGCATATAGAAATCGAAATAATCCGGGTCATCAAACCGGGGAGCGCCAAAACAGATGTTAACGGAGGTGTTCTCCGTCTTCACTTCCTTGTATCTTACCTCCTGTCCGGATGGAGGGGTCCATTTCACCGGTTGGGTTTGGGGAACCTTTCCGGTGGTCTTCTGTCCGTAATATTTCTGCAGGAGCGATTTCATCTGGTCGGTCTGGAAATCTCCTATCACCAGAGCGATCATGTTGTTCGGTTCGTAATAAGTATGATAATAGTCGATTATCTCCTCTCTGGTCATATTGGAGATGGTGGCATCACTTCCCAAAACCGGTCGGGCGTAAGGGGTAAGCGAGTATGCTTCGGAATCGAAAAATTTCTCCACCTGGTAATCGATATTATCCTCATCCTTTTTGATCTCCTCGATCACCACTTTTCTCTCCTTGGCCAGCTCGGAATCCGGAAAGGCAGAGTTGAAAAGCATGTCCGACTGGATCACCATCCCATCCTCAATGTAATCATTAGGCATTTGAATCATATAACAGGTAAGTTCCTTTTGGGTGAAGGCGTTGATATATCCCCCCTTGGCTTTGATCCCCTCGGTGATATCCACCCTGCTCCTGGTTTGGGTGCCGTCGAACAGAAGATGTTCCAGAAGATGGGTTACCCCGTTGTTCTGGTCCGTCTCATATTTGCTCCCCGCGTTCACATAGATCATGCAGGCAATCAGGGGGTTGGCATGTTTTTCCAGCATAATCACTTGCAGGTCGTTGGAAAGAGTGAATAAGGCAGCCTGGCTCCCCAGTTCTGCCGATGTTATTCCGGTTGACAGAATAAAAAAAGATAGAAAAAAGAAACATAACAGTCTTTTGGTCATATATCCTCCATCTGAAATAAATCGTTTAAAATAGCTCACCCGAAGACCGCTTTAAATAAATTAGAACCAGGTAAAAAAAAGTCAAGGTAAATTCTTGACTTTCCGTAATTATGGTATATATTTACCCTTTGTTATTTTCGGATGGATAATTTGAAATCAGGAGAGAGACAAAGATGAAAAAATCGCAACTGTATCTGATACTATTGATATCTGTACTAATAATAGCTTCCCTCTGGGCTCTTTACCCCAGTTTCAAATGGTGGGGAATGTCTGAAGCGGAAAAACAAGCCTTACGCTCCACGGAACCCCAGGAACTGATAAACTTGGAGAGAAAGTCGATGAAATTGGGCTTGGATCTCCAGGGGGGGATGCATGTGGTTCTCCAGGTGGATAAATCAAAGCTCAAGGAAGGAGAGATGTCGGATGCCGTGGATCGGGCGCTGGAGATCATCCGAAACCGGGTGGATCAGTTTGGAGTAGCGGAACCGCTGATACACAAATCCGGCGGGGACAGGATCGTGGTTGAATTGCCCGGGCTTCAGGACGTGGAGAGAGCACAATCTTTGATCGGACAAACTGCTCAGCTGGAATTCAAACTTCTGGAAACATCTGATAATACCAACTCGATCTTAAAACGGATTGATCAGGTTCTCTCCAAAGCAGACACTTCCTCCATAAAAGAAGAGGGGAAAGCTGCAGAGAAGAAGGAGGGGGAGCAGGGTAAAGAGGAGAAGGGGGCGAAGGATCTCTTCGGTGAATCCAAAACGGACAGCGCCGGCGATACCACAGCTTTATTGGAGGAAGAAGAGGGGGATAGGGAGCGTCCCTTCACTCAGTATTTGGAATCATATGAGCGATCCTATGGTTTCATGGTCTTGGTAGACGAGAAGCCAAAAGTGGAGTTGCTGCTGAATCAACCTCAGGTCAAAGCGCTCATTCCGGATGACGTTGAATTTGCCTGGTCTACCCGAGCCGAAACCTTTCAAAATCAAAAATTTTGGAGTCTCTACCTGTTGAAAAAAAGGGTGGAGCTTTCGGGCAATTATCTGGTGGACGCTAAACCGCGGTACGATCAGTTCAGAAAACCCGAAGTCAATTTCACCTTGACCAAACAGGGCGGTAGGATCTTCGCCCGAGTAACGGGAGCCAATATCGATAAGCCCTTGGCTATCACCTTGGATGGAAGGGTGGAATCGGCTCCGATCATTCGTTCCAAGATTCGGGACACCGGAGTTATCGAGATGGGAGGCGTTGCCACCATAGAAGATGCCACCGACCTCTCCATCGTTTTGAGGGCTGGCGCCCTGCCTGCTCCCGTCAAGATTATTGAAAACCGGGTGATAGGTCCCTCACTGGGGCAGGATTCGATCCGCAAGGGAACCACCGCCGCTCTAGTCGGTTTTGGATTGGTTCTTCTGTTCCTGGCGGTTTATTATCGGTTATCCGGAATAATAGCCGATATGTCAATTATTTTGAATTGTATTTTCCTAATGGCGGCGATGGCGGCACTTCGCGCCACCTTAACCTTGCCTGGGATAGCTGGAATCATACTCACCGTGGGAATGTCGGATGATGCCTGCGTTTTGATTTTCGAACGAATACGAGAGGAGATGAAGACCGGAAAAACCATCCGGGCGGCAATTGATGCTGGCTATAAACGTGCGCTTTTAGCCATCATCGATTCACACGTCACCACTCTTATTACTGCCGCAGTCCTTTTCCAATTTGGCACCGGTCCGGTTAAAGGATTTGCTGTATCCTTAAGCTTAGGTGTTTTCATAAATCTATTTACGTCGGTGGTGATTACCCGACTGGTATTTGACATAAGAAAAGAATATCGCACGCTGAGCATTTAAAGCAGTAAGCAGTATGCAGTCGCTAGACTGCATACTGAAAACTGGAGACAAAAAATGTTACAGATTCTAGAAAAGACGAATATAAATTTCATAGGCAAACGACACTATGCCCTTGCAGTTTCAGGTGTGTTGGTTCTACTCGGAATAGTGGCATTTGTATCCATCTTTTTGGGAAAGGCGAACCTGGGGATCGACTTCGCCGGCGGAACCATGGTGGAAGGTTATTTCGAAAAGCAGGTTTCCATCGGCGATCTCAGGTCGGCGTTAAGCCGTAATAGATTTGATGATGCTTCCATCCAATCCCTGGCGCGTGAAAAGCCCAACTATTTTACGATTCGGGTGAAAACCACCACCGATGAGGAGGTCACCAAAATATCCAAAGACATTTTGAGCGTCTTGGCGAACGAATTCCCGGATAACAAGTTTCACTTGGACTCGGTCGACGGCATCGGTCCGGCAGTGGGAAAGACCCTTCAGAAACAGGCTCGTATGGCGGTTCTGCTAGCGGCTTTGGGCATCCTCATCTACATCTGGATCAGATTCGATTTCCGTTTCGGCGTAGCCGCCACCATCGCCACTTTCCATGATGTGCTGGTGGTATTGGGAATTCTGTTTTTACTTCACCGGGAGATGACCCTTTTGATCATCACCGCGCTTCTGACATTGGGAGGATATTCGCTGACGGATAAAGTGGTGGTTTACGACCGGGTAAGAGAGAATTTAAAACTTTTCCGAAAGAAAGGTGATTTCATCACTACCATAAATACCAGCATCAACGAGGTTTTAAGCCGGACCATCATCACCGTCTTTACCACCTTTATGGCGGTTTTTGCCATCTTCATAGCCGGTGGTGAGGTGATTCACGATTTCGCCTTGGCTCTTTTGATAGGTATGATCGTGGGTACTTATTCCTCCTGGTTTATCGCCAGCAGTATCATCGTGGAATGGGAGAAACGGGCACCCAAAAGGTTCAAATAGAAATAAGATCATAGAATTTCTTAAAACCGCCTTAATAACCAGGGCGGTTTTTATTGCGGATTTAGTTAGTGCTTACCCTAACCCTTTGTCTCTCTCCCACAGAAGGATAGGCATTTATACCTCTCCCTCTTAAATCCCCCTCTCCTTAGCAAGGAGAGGGGGATATAGAGGTGAGATCATATCATGGGAGCGACTTATGAGTACTTCTCCCTATTTGAGATAATTCCTTACTTCATGCTGCCTAAGGCATGCGCTGATGTCACCTGCCTATACGGGAACTGATTGTGCAAACAACCTGAAACCCTCGATTGTATAATAATTATGCGTATGAATAAACTTATTCTCGCCGCTTGTTTTTTGATAATAGGGTCGCTCTCGGTAGCCCAGTCCCAAAAGGCGACTTTAAACCAGAATCCTTCAGCTTTCACCATTGCCCGGTTGAAATATGGAGGAGGCGGGGATTGGTACTGGGGTTCGTCCGCCATCCCCAATATGCACAAATTTCTTAAGGAGAAGACCAATATACCGGTTTCAGAAGAGGAAGTGCGGGTCTCTATCATGGACGATAACCTTTTCTCCTATCCGTTCTTGTTCATGACCGGTCACGGTAACGTTAAATTCACCGATCAGGAGGCGGATAGGCTGAGAAATTACCTCACTCACGGCGGATTTCTTTTTGCCAACGATTCCTATGGATTAAGGGAATCCTTTTTTCGGGAGATGAAGGTGGTTTTCCCGGACAAGGAGTTGGTGGAGCTCCCCTTCAGCCATGGGATTTATCACTGTTATTACGATTTTCCCAACGGTTTGCCGAAAATTCACAAGCACGATGAAAAACCACCGCAGGGATTTGGCATATTTCATGAGGGAAGATTGATTGTGTTTTTCGATTGGGAGTCCGATATAGGGGACGGATGGGAAGATCCCCAGGTGCATAACGATCCTCCGGATAAAAGAGAGGCAGCTTTGAAAATGGGAGTGAACATCATAACCTGGGCGCTGGAAAATTAATAAGGCAGGGTCATGAGTTAAGGGTCAAGAAAAGGAAGGATAGAGGAATCAGATATTTGGGGATTGTTTCAGGGAGAAGGATAATGAAAAACGATTATAATACTGATAGCTACTTAAGTCTGTTAGATCGTCTCAAAGATTTAAGAAATTCTTACGCCAAGAACAAAGCCATACAGGGGATTTTGCTTTTTCTCTCTTTGGCCATTGGGATATCTCTATTGGGCTTCTGGTTGAATTCGGTCTACGTGTTTCCGGTGGTGGTTCGGGTGGCATATCTGGGATTGGGGATGCTGCTTTTGGTCGTGGTGTTATCATATTTCTGTCTCAGGCCCATATTCAATAAACCGGCGATAGAGGATATCGCTCTTAAGGTAGAAGATAAGTTCCCGGAATTGAACAATCGTCTGATAGCCGCACTTCAATTATCTAAAAATCTCAAAGTAAATCCGGAAGGTTATTCCACCGACATGATCCTGGCGGTGATCGAACAGGCAGATATCACCTCCGGACGGTTACCGCTGAAGGAGATCATAAATCCCCATCCCATCAGGAAGATGGGGCGGGTGACGGCTGCACTGGCCGTCGTTTTTGTGATATTCGCCTTGATTTTTCCGGGCGCATTCACCAGCTCGTTTTACATCTTCTCCCATCCTTTAACCGAATTCGTTACCCCCCAAAAATTCCAATTCGTTATCTCTCCGGGGAATGCAGAGGTGGTCAAGTATTCGGATCTCAAGATAAAGATAAACGTGGAAGGAGAGAGACCCGAAAATGTGGATCTCTTCTGGAAAAACGAGGGAGCGGGGTGGAATAAAGAGAGACTGTCTCCTCAGAGTAAATCAGCTGAAGTCAAGGTTCAGGGGATCTCCGGGGGGGAGCCCGATTTTTCCTACCAGTTTAAAGAGGTGAAGAGGAATTTCGAATACTACGCGGAAGCAAAAGGGGTGAAAAGCGATAATTACCGGATCGTGGTAGTTGATAAGCCCAGGGTGGTGGGATTAAGGCTGACCTTCAATTATCCCCGGTATACCCAGCTGAAATCCGAGGTGGTGGATGAAAACGACGGAAATATAACCGCATTGGGGGGGACCAAGGTGGAGGTCGAGGCCAAAGCCAATAAAGAGCTGGGAAGGGCGGATTTTGTCTTCTCCGACTCCACCCGGCAGGAGATGAAGGTACAAGATAACGTCGCTTCGGGAGAGATACTCGTTAATAATGATGGCTCGTACTTTATCCGGCTGGAGGATAAAAGCGGAAATACCAATCCCGACCCCATCGAATACAAGATCACCAGAATCGAGGATCAATTCCCTTATGTGGAGATCCTGGAACCGGGGCAGGATCAGGATCTGACCGAGAACATGCGGGTGGGGCTGGTGATCAAGATCTCCGACGACTACGGATTCTCCTCCCTGAAACTGGCTTATCAGATCCTCTCCCAGGGGAATGAGGGGGAGGAGAGAACCGTCGATATCGATATCCCCAACAATAACCAAACCGGCAGTGAGGTGGGATATCGCTGGAATCTGTCTAATTTTCCCCTGCTGCCGGGCGATCTGGTCAGATACCGGGCAGTAGTCTACGACAACGATTCCTTCTCCGGGCCCAAAAAAGCGGAGAGCAAAGCCTATTTTGTCCGGCTCCCCTCCTTGGATGAGATTATTGCCGAAGTGGAAAAAGAGCAGCAGGGACAGGTGGTGGATTTGGAGTCGGTGATGAAAGGGCAGAAGGAGCTTAAGAAAAAACTGGAGGATTTATCGCAAGAGATGAACCGTTACACCGGTCTGGATCTGGATTGGCAGAAAAAACAGCAGCTGGAGGAGACTCTGCAAAAACAGCAGAAGCTTACCCGGGACCTTCAGGAGATCGCCAAAAGAATGGACGAGAATATAAAGAAGATCGAGGATAACAAGCTCACCTCGCTGGAGCTGGTGGAAAAGTTGATGGAGCTGAAGAAACTTATGGACGAGATCGCCACCCCCCAGATGAAAGAGGCCATGAAGAAGCTGGAAGATGCCTTGAAAAACATGGATCCGGACCAGCTTAAAGAAGCGATGAAAAAGATGCAGGTGTCACAGGAGGAGATGCTGAAACGGTTGAATCGAACCCTCTCCCTGTTGAAAAAGATGCAGGCGGAACAGAAGTTGAGCGATCTGATCAAGTCGATGGAACAGATGGCGGAGAAACAGGATAAGTTGAACGAGGAGATTGATGCTTCTTCAAAAGAGAATCTCCCCCCTCTCTCCGCAGAAGAGAAAAAGGTGAAGGACGATCTGGCCGGGTTTGAAAAGAAGCTGAACGAGTTTACGGATCAAGCCAAGGAGCTCTCCATGCTCTCCTCCCAGGATGCTGCGGAGCTTAACCAGATGCCGGATGAATCCGGGATTAGGGAGGACATGGACCAGGCCATCTCCCAGCTCTCCAGCTCCAATCAGGGGGGTGCCTCGAAATCGGGCAAATCCTGCTCCAAGAAGCTCAAATCCATGGGGGAGAAATTGAAAAGCATGCAGCAGAAGATGCAGGCCGGGGAGAAGGAGGAGATCGTAAGAGCCATTAGGAAGTCGCTGAACGACGTGTTTTCCCTTTCGGACAACCAGGAACAGCTGTACCACCGGGTTAGCCGAACCGACCAGCGCGACATTATGCTCCCGGATCTGGCACATGACCAGCAGAACCTCAAATCCGGGGGAATGAGGATCTCCGAGGATCTGGAGAATCTGTCGCATGCCACCTTGTTTGTGGATGCCGACGTTCAAAGGTTTCTGGCCATCTCCATTGCCAGCATGGATCAGGCGATCCAGCAGCTGATCGATAGGAAAATACCGATAGCCACGGATGAACAGCGGGAGGCGCTTTATGATCTGAACGTTACCGCCCGCATGTTGATGGAGTCGATGAAGAACGCCGAGAAATCTTGCAGTGGCTCGGGGATGGAGCAGTTCTTCGAAAAAATGCAGGGGATGTGCGATAAACAGGGTGGCGTCAATTCGGAGACCCAGAAATTGGGGCAGTGTGATGGTGGAGCAATGCAACTTACTTTTGCTCAGCAGGGGGCTCTCCAAAGATTGGCAGCCGAGCAGGCAGCGGTCAGAAAAGCCCTCTCCGAGTTGGAGAACGAATTCGGCAACCAGTCGGAGATCACCGGGCGCTTGGATGAGTTGGGAAAAGAGATGCAAAAGGTGGTGGATGATTTTGAGAGGATGAAGGTGGATCAAGGTACCTTGGACCGGCAGCAGAAGATACTCTCCCGCCTCCTGGATGCGGAGAAATCCCTAAAGGAGAGGGACTATTCCAAACAGAGACGGGCGGAGGTGGGGGAGGACGTCTCCCGCCCCAGCCCCAAGAATATTTCCCCAGAGGACAGCCAGGGGGAGGAATCCACCAGAGACGATCTGACAAAATACATGCAGGAGACTTACCCCAAAGAGTACGAGCAGATGATCAAGGATTATTTCAAGGCATTGTCCGAGGAGAGGATGAAGAAATAGACCGGGATCGAGACTAAGATTTTTAATTCTATATGCTGATTGAGTCGGATGTTTTTCTACCAAAAAGGGAAATATCCGACTTTTTTATCTACCCCCTTATATATTTTTTCTTATTCCGGAGAAACGGGTTATTTTTCACTTCATATCATGGAACGGAATCCGTTGGAGGTTCAAAGGCGGAATCATACAAAAAAACAGGGTCCGGCTTTCACCAGACCCTGTTCGGAACTGAAAGAATTAGTTAAGTGTATACCTATTTTTATTTTCGACAGATTTTCTCCTTAACTTTAATTCTCATAAAATAAAATTAGGGCATTCTCCAATCTGATTGCTGAAATATCTAATAGTATAAAGGACCTTTTTGAGCTTGGGTGGCATGACATGTATAAAAAACGCAACCCATAACACCATCTCTTTTAAGAGAGGGGGTTCGGGGGTGAGTTATTCAAAGAAATCCTTTTTCCTTCGTAACCCAAACGTAAAAGCATTGCTTTTCAAAATAAAAAAGGTCAAGGGCTAAAATCCTTGACCAAGATAGTAAATTTACCGGTGTTAATTCAAGAATCTATTTTTGATTCTGGTAGGATTGCAGTATTTTTCTGGATTGCTCGTCTTCCGGATTGGCTTTAATCCAATCGTCCAGAAGTTTAAGCAGTTTTTCCCCCTGTTTGTTATAGGCATAAAGCTGTCTGAGTATCTGGTAGGTCATTACGTCGGAAGAACTTACATTATACGCCCGCTCCATTATCTTTTCCGCCTCCTCCACCTTTCCATGAGACTGATATGCCAAACCCAGATATTGATAATACAACAATATCTCCGGACACCGGCGGATGAGGGTATCCATCCTGGCTTCATAAGATGTAAGCAGTTTATCCGCTTTCTCCTTCTCTCCGGTGTCATTATATAAACGGTACAACTGGAGCTGTGTCCGGTAATAGTCCGGATAAACCGAAACGCCTTTCTCCAGCGTCTCTTTGGCCTGGTCCATCTGCTTATTCTTCTGGTAATGTTCCGACAGATCGATGAATCTCTCCGCATAGTTCATCAAGAGACCAGCGGTATTCTCGTCCTTATAAACATTCATATCCGCCAGACCCCGATAGCGGCAAACCTCGAACATGTTCTTGCGAAATCTCACCGGATCGATCAAGTCTTTCCCCTCCTCCGGAACCAACAAGTCCACCAGACCTTCCTTTTTGGCATGATCATCCAACCCCACCCGGCTGCTGGGCGGGGTGGCTCTGGAGAAGTAGAATGGATATTTGAAGTTGTTGGCCAGTACGATATTCTCCTCCATCATGTCCTGGATGCGGATGATTCTTTGCGATTTCTCGTCGTAGTAGGGAAACAGGTAATGGTTGGTTTTGCGGATGGGGTCGATATACGTTTTTGCGGGGCGGGGCACGATCCTTCCTCCCATTTGGGTGGGAACGCCTTTGATCTGATCGTAGGTCAAATCCATGGGGACTTTCCAGATGTCCTTCAGCTGCAGGATGTACCAATCGGCATTCAAAAGACTCAAGTTTATCACCCTCACGTCCTGCCTGATCTTCTCCACATTCTGCAAGAACCAAAGAGGGAAGGTGTCGTTGTCCCCGTTGGTGATCAGCATGGCGTCCTTGTCGCAGCTCATCAGATGATTATAGGCATAGTCGTAGGGAATCCAGTTGCCGGTGCGGTCGTTCCGCCGGTAATTTTTCTTCAAAGCCAAAAGAGGCAAGATAAGCAAAATCGCCACCACCATTCCCAGGATCAACTGTCCCAGCCTCGATCCGGGAGAAGCGAATTTCCCCTTTTTCTCCAGATACCTGCCCAGATGCATCACCACCGCAAAAGACCCCAGTCCCATCAGCAAGGCAAAGAACATGAATCCGGGGGTCCAGAAATAATCCCGGTCCCTCACCTCGAGCCGTATGATCTCGCTGGTTACCGGATCCGGTTTGGTGCCATCGGCAAAGTTCATATATAGAACCAGGCCGATGGTACAAGCAAGCAGAAGGAAGAGGAGCACCACCCCCTCATTTTTTCGCCTTTTGATCTGCTCCCATACCCCCAAAAGCCCTAAAAACAAAGGAATGAACCACAGGCCCTTGTTCATGAACTGCTCCCGGAAGAATCCCCAAAAGCCCATCCTCTCCTTGGCGCCGAATTGATTCGCCAAGCTAGCCCGGCGGTAGAACATTCTGCCGATCATGCTCTCCGAGCCGTATTGGCTCCGCTCCAGAAATGCCTTGACGCTGGGCCAGTCCGAGGGATTGTTTTCGTCTATGGCCGGCTCCTGGTAAGAACGGATGGGGATGAAAAGCTGGGTGGAATAACCCAGCACACCCGCGGAGGTCAGCATCAGAAAGAAGGCCCAGGTTTTTTTCTGGCGGGAAAACAGGGTCATAAGCAGGGTCAGGATAAACCAGATTCCGAGTACCGTCAAAAACGGGGTGACCCGGTGCATCACCAGGACGAAAACTATACCGGTAATCCAGAAACGCCAATCCGATAATCTCCTTCGATCCACCAGTACGATCAGAAGAAACACCGCCGGCATGATGAGGAAGACGGTCATGTGGATGCCGGTGGAGAGTAGCCCAAGATAAGCGATCAGAATCAAAAGCTTGTCCCCTTTGGGGGAAAAGAGCTGATCCATCCAGATGAGGGTGATATAGAAGATCACCATCATCAAGAGCATGGAGATTCCGTAAACCTCCGCTTCCACCGCATTGGACCAGAAGGTCATGGAAAACGCCAGAAACAATCCCCCGGCTATTCCTCCGGCATAGCGCGCCAGTCTCAGCCAGATGCTCTCGTTCTCCTTGATCCACCGGCTCAGAAGCTTGACGATGGTAAGGTAGGTCATCCAGCAGGTCAAAGCGGAGGTCAAGGCGGAGATGAAATTCACCCTCACCGCTATCTGGTCGGCGATGGGAAAAAGGGTAAATATACGGGAGATCAGGACGAAAAGAGGGGTTCCGGGGGGATGGGGAACGCCCAGGATATAAGCGCAGGCGATGAACTCCCCGCAATCCCAGAACGAGACCGTGGGCGCCAGGGTCTTAAGATAAACCACCAAACTGAATAGAAAAACGAACAGGGAGATCAGTAGCGAAACCCCATCTTGCTTTTGCCACCAGTTCTGAGGTTTTTCTTCCACAGGGATCCTTTTGGATTTTGTTTAAACTCCAACCTGTACCAGTATGGCCGGATGGAAAAGCCTTAGAACCAACCAGACCTCTCAGTATATGTAATTCGACACATACCAACGGGATAATATACGGGGATTTATATTATTGTCAATTCAAAAACAGGAAACTCAAGTCCGGATTTCTTAATATGCCCCAAAAGGTCAAATTTAGGTTAAATGTATGGTTTGATGCCCAGACGGGCTCGTCCGAGCATAAATGTCGGGAAGGCAATTTTTTGCAGGTATGGTCAAGTTGATTCAAAATTATCCGAAATAATATAAGAAGATTAAACTATAAGCTAAAGGAGGGTAAAATGTTGATATGGAGCAGCGTGCTTCTGTTGTTGGGGATCGCCGCTTTTTTGGACTCCCTCTTCACCTTCGGAGAGATATTTCGCACGGTCAACTCGATCCTGTTCATGCTGGTATCCTTGGGGCTTTTGGTCAGGACCAGCGCCAAGATGAGACAGGCGTCCCGGGAGGGTTTGCTAGACAGGATGAAGCAATTAGAGGACCAGATTCAAGAGCTAAGCCAGAAAAAGAAGCGGGTAGAGGTTAGTTAACCGTTCTCAAAGCTGGTTTGACGGGTCTGTTGAAAAGCCCTATTCGGATGATGTTATGCTTAGGGACAAGGTTTGTCCTTGTCCCTATTTTACAGCGGATAACCACACGATTAGAAAATCTCACCATAACAACCAGTTTCATCACCACCGGGCACTGCACGATGCAAGGTACCGATAAACGCAAAACCAAGACAGTCAAAATCTATTTCCCCTGGTTACCTCAAGAAACTGTTGTGGGAGTTATGTTTCTATCGCAGTTCTGATTTAAATCATTATCGATCTTCGATTCCCGCCTATCGAGCATCGATACGAGTTTCGATACCGATAAACGCTAAACTAAGACAGTCAAATCTTATTTCCTCGGCTACCCCCAGAAACTAATTTATAAGTTTTGTCACTGCCTTAGTACTGATACAAATCTTTCTCGATCTTCGATTCCCGCCTATCGAGCTTCGATACGAGTTTCGATACCGATAAACGCTAAAGCAAAGCAGTTAGTACTTATTTCCCTATCTAGCCGGATGAATTGTCGGTCTTCAGTTCCCTAAGCCTGTCCCTCACCTCATCCGCATGCATGGAGCGGTCGTACTCTTTCAAGAATTTCTCGTATGCCTGGATGGCGCTGGTTTTGTTTTTCAATCCGTAATTGTAAACGTCCCCGATCAGCTTCTGCGCCTGGTCGCGGTACAAGCTCTTGGGATATTTTTCCAGAAGTTTCTCGCAAGCGTCCACCGAGGAGGAATACTTCTTTTCCTGCTGGTAAATTTTCCCCTTTTCCAGCTGAGCCAGATCCGATAACTTTTCGCTTTTCGCGTTGATGATTTGATCCAGCTTCATCAAAGCGGAGTCGTACTTCCCCTGGAGTTTCTCCAGCATGGCAGCAGCAAAGGTCGAAAGAAAAGTCCGGTCCAGTTCCTGGTTATCCCCGATCACCACAATCCTCTCCAGGCTGTTGTTGACGAAAAGCCCCTTGGGGAATTCGGCTATCAGCTGGCTGTATCCGGTCTGGGCATCCTCGAAATTCCCCTCAAAGAATTCTATTTCCGACAGTTTGAATTCTATCTCCTCCCGTTTGGATTCCGCCCGGCTATCCCTGGATGCGTTCTCCAGAAGGATGCGGGCGCTGTCCAAGTCGCCCCGGATCATCAGGCAGTCGCTCAACCGCACCAGAGCCGGCGGGAACATGTCCGCATCCCGAAAGCCCGACACCACCTTCTGATAATAGCCGAATGCCTCATTTGGCTTTCTGAATTGAAACAGGTTGATCTCCCCGATTTGGAAATAGCAAAAAGCGGTCTCCTGGCGAAAGAGCTTGGCTTCCGCCGGGTTTTCGTTCCCAGACGGGGCGTCCGCCGCATGCTGGTCTATGATCTCCCGGTAAACGGCAACGGCTTCGGTGAATTTCTCCAATCCCTCATCCGAGCGGGCAATGAGCAGTCGGGCGGATAATACAAAGCCCAGCGATGGTTTGATGGACATAAGATGCTGGCTGGCTTGGATGGCATTCTCGTAATATTTCTGGTTATAGCACATGGAGGCAAAGTTAAGGATGTATTTCCCCTTGCCGTCAAAAAGATCGTCCACCTTTTTATAGGTTTCAAACGCCCCGGTTAAGTCCTTCCGGCGGAAGAGGAGATCGCCGTACAGCTTCTGGTAATATTTATCGTGCGGTTTCTTCTTGATCCTCTCGTTTAATGCCGCTTGAATGCCGTCTAAATTTTCCTGGGTTTGAACCAGGTTGTTGATCCGGCTTTCCACCAAATCGAACTTGGTGGAATCGTCCCCCATGAAGAGAAAATACTCGTCCACTGCCGACTTGTAGTCCTTCAGGGATTCAAAGATGCCGGCTAACTCCAGCGAGAAGATAGCTGGCTGGTTCAGCTTCATCCGGGCTTTCTTGTAGGTGTCGATGGCTTCGGCGGTGACGCCGTTCCGGATATACACGAAAGCCGCCTCCTGATACGCCCGGTTTTTGTCGGGGGCAAGATCGACCGCCCGGTCCAAATTCTGCTTAGCTTCGTCCATCCTCTGGGTTTTGATGTCCACGTTCGCCAACTCGCAGTAAAGCTGCCATCTCTTGGGGTCGCGTTCTATGTCCTTTTTGATCAGCTCTTCAACCTTGCCATATTCCTTCCCCGCCAGATAAGCGTCTTTCAACAGCTCATTCAGCTCGGCATTCTCACCGTAGGTGTCCTTCAACTGCATGATTAATTTCAGCGCTTGACCCGGGCTACCCTGCCCGATCAGCTCTCTGGCAATGGTTACACCCTGCTGATATTTGTCTACTTTCTTCTCCAGTGGAGGAATTTCGATGGGTTTTCCTGTTTGCTGAGCAGAGGAAGAAACAAAGGCAGATAAGAACAGGATGAATAAAAAGCTGAATATGATTGATCTTTTCATAATCGGTCTAAGCCCTCCGGTTTTATATGTATTATACGCAAAGCCCCTTGAGAAATGAGGAATTTTAGGTTTGTTAAAACATGCTTGTGGGTCCGAAATGTCCGTTAGGACTTTCGGATGAGTTTTCTGGTGGTTAAAAGATTTTAGGGGTAATTCTTAATAATCAGATAAGTTAATTATCTCCCTTCCGACTTTGTTCAATTATCTTTTGGATAATATCAAATATCTTCGAGAATTCAGAAACATCGAAACTGAATTTTTCGACCCCATCAAGTATGTAGCGAGCAAAATCAGCTTTGGAAAGAGCTACATTATTGTCCTTTGTATCATAGACATTATTGTCAATGATCCCAAATGATTTCTCAATTTTCTTAATGTCAGGGCAAATGAGTCCTTCTTCTTTAATATGACGACCAGACCGAGAATGAAATTCTTCGCGCCGGAAAAGCCTTCTACCTTCAATATCCTTTTGTGTTATTTCAGAATCTTTGTAGTAAAATTCGATAGAGATTTCAGGAGTGGCTTTTCTATGATCTGGTATCGGTATTGCAAAAGAAAAAACATTGTTTCCCCATGCTTTGTAATTTTTATCATTATCACAGATTTCTTTCATTTTGCTTTTGTCGTCTCTGTCGAAAATATGAATTTGAGGTTTACTATTTTTCCTACGTGATAGAATTTGGCATTCCTTAAGTAACTTATCATTGCCCTTGTCATAATCGAATTCATCAAACGCAATATCTAAGTCTAGGTACTGCTCTTGTTTTTTTAGTTTTGCGAGGGCAGCTTTCAAGTGTTTCCAATCACTCTTCCCTTCAGTGATGATGAAGGGTTTTGGGACATGATCTTCCTCAATGAAATCCAAATTTAGTTTTTTAGGATCAGGTAATAGACTTTTTAACTTCTTTGCAAAACGTCTATATATCTTACCTTTTTCCCCACTTTTTCCGCGTACGTTGATTAGGAACTGGATTTTCCCGAGTAAGACTTTCTCGAACGATGGTTTTTTTTGCAAGGGATTTCTATGTTTTAGATCGTATTTTCTTATATATTCTTCCCCTGCTGCAGACAGACCAAATTTTTCCCAGGCGTGGAGCATAGCTCGAATTTGTCGAATATAATTACGGCGAACGTTTGGGAATTCGTTTACAGTAAGTCCTGTGACCTCTTGTCGTTGGCTTTTGGTTCGCAATCTAATTTTCTTCGAATTAATCTGGAAACCATTTTCTATTATGATCTTTTCTAGTTCAAGTCCTACTTGAAGTTTCTCAGAAGAATCAAATCTTGCTAATGCTTCAGGGAAGTATTGTGTAGAAGTAGAAAAAGTAAGGTCATCTGCATATCTGGTATAATAACATCGATGTTTTTTCGCTAGTTTCTGTAATTCACTATCCATTTTCGAACAAATCATGTTAGATACTATAGGGGAAGTCGGTGCACCCTGAGGTAGTTCGTTATTAAAACAACAAATCTGTGCCAAAACTGTGGCTGCTTTTTCTGGTAGCTTATAGGGAATACCCATAAACATTCCACGGACACGTCCGAAATTAATGGTAGGAAAGAAATTCTTCAAGTCAACATTGAGTATGAATTTTCTATTTAGATGCGCTCTTGCATTGCTTAGAATACTTCTCTTTCTCAAGAAGCCATGAACTGAAGGTTTTCCAGTATAAGCTTCTGATAATACTTGATTTAACTTTCTTTGAAGAATCTTAAGTGCTGTAGTCGGTGCTGAGATTGGGCGAACTCCTCCACTTTTCTTAGTAATCTCGAATGTCTTATATCGTTCTTGTTCGGGAATTTTATAAATATGATATGTCAAACGCCCATAGGACACCTCTAACAACTCAGCAACATCGCGGGCTGTTCGAAGAGTAAGGAATTTTTCTCGAAGATCTTCTGCTTTTGCAGCTAGTTTGATGCTCAACTTAGAACTACCCTCATATTTTACTAAAGGGGCACCTAAAGCTTATTTCAGCTTATTGCGAAAGCGGAATCAACAAACATTAAACATAAAACATAAAACATGAAACAGAAACCGCATAAGGCTAACCTTGTAATGAGTTGCTGCAGTATCAACAGCAAACATTAATGAACTCTTTAGGTGCCCATTTTATTTTCAAACTCGTGCATCTAATTATCTCAGATATAATAGATTGATTCATCTTTTCTTTTAGCGATCGAGAAAAACTTTTGTTATTAATCCCCTTAAAATGTATTTGTATCTGGACTTTCAGTATATTAAATTAATAATTATATTATTAAATTGTCAAGATAGAAAACAACAAGAATCGTAGGAAGCTTGTAGGTCCGAAATGTCCGTTAGGACTTTCGGATGAGCATTCTATTCGCGAACCACACACGTCCCCGCTATAAAATCGTGAATACACCGTCTATCCTCCCTGAATATAAGCAAAATATCGATCAATGAGTAAAATGGTATGAGAGTGAGAATTCCATTAACAATTTCGCGCAAAAGAAAATTTGTCACAAAACCACCGTTTTTGCCGTTTGAAATCTTCACAATCTTGATTTTAACAATGGATTTGCCGATGGTTTGCCCAAACATGGATAGAAACAATATTTGAATCACTAACACCGCTAAAAGAGCCAAAATGCCGACAACTACCCAGGGGATGAACTCGATAGCGAGAATAAAGAAAACCACTGGTGCTGCAGGTATAAGGCTATCAATCAGGCGCGCAAGAAATCTTTGTCCTCTGCCAGCTAAGGATTCTTTTTGCACAATCCCCAGGTGTTCCTCTTCCTGCTGGGAAATTCTTTGGCTGGCGTAAACTGGCTGCTCATCCGTTTCGCCGGCATCTCCGGGAACGGTCACTTCGGCGCCACAGTTGCGGCATTTGGCAATTTCCCCAGGTTTGAGGAATTGGACTATGATCTCCTTGCCGCAATTGGTGCAGTTGAACTTGAGCGTCATTTCGCCCTCCCAAAAAGGTTCGAAAGCCCGCTATCGAATTATGTATGCGGTGTCTGTCTTTCCTCAAGATGAATCGCCATTCGTCAGCGCCAGAAAAGGTTGATGGTGTGAGCTTTGGTACTTCTCCCGCCATCAGCAAAAATCGAAATTACCGGCAAAGTCGCATATAAAAGGAATTGACTATTTAAAATAATTCCTTTTTCTTTCCTTGCAAGTTCTTTTTGTAACATTAATATCATTTTAGGATGCATCATTATGAAACATTTATGTAGAGCTGTTCTTTTCATTCTGCTTGCATGCATTTACCTTCTCGATACTGGCTGTGGCAAAAAGCACAAGAATCCGTATCAGGAACCGACGACATATACTCTTATATCCGAGGTTGATTCCGGCATCGGGGGTTGGCCCCCTACAGACACCAGAGATTGGTTCGAGGGAGATACCGTGAATTATATCTACTGGTTGGAGCACGGCTCAACCAATCTATCGATCCTGCTGGATGGAGATGTAGTGGAAGACAGCGGCAGTTTCATAATGAACCAGGATCATTTACTGCAGGCAACCTGCGACGTGAAAGTGATGTGGAAGTTGTATCTGGACAAGGCAGTCTATTACTCTTGCCCCGCCATCGGTGATGATGGCACCATATACGTCGGCACAGGAATTTACATGATGACCCAAAGCGGCGATCTGTACGCCGTAAATCCCGACGGAACCATCAAATGGTCATACCCCCTGGATTATAATGCATATTCACCGGCTATAGGACCGGATGGCACCATCTATATCGAGGATTCCTGGAATAACGCCTATGCTGTAACTCCCCAGGGGACACTGAAATGGAAATTCAACGACTTCGAAAAACCGGAACATGTCCGCTATGATGTGGGACAAAGGGTACCCGCCATCGGTATCGATGGCACCGTTTACGTGGTCGCAGACGGGTTATATGCGCTCAATCCGGCAAACGGCAGCCGTATCTGGCGTTTCAATCCCAGAGCCGGTGGCTCCTGTCGCCAGTCGCCGGTTATCGGTGCGGACGGCACTATCTACATAACGATTCACCAGGAAGATTTCTACGCAGTCAATCCGGACGGCACCCAAAAATGGCACACCAAATTAGATCACGATTACGAGATGTCGTTCACCTCCCCCGCCATTGATGTCGATGGCACCATTTATCTGGGCGCGGAAGGAGGCCTATACTCCTGGGTATATGCCTTTAATCCGGATTCAACTTTAAAGTGGAAATATACTGTAGATGGAGCGTTTCGCCACGTCCGGGCATCGCCTACTATCGGCTCTGATGGCACGGTTTATATCGCCACCAAAGCGGGAGGGGATAATTCGACTGCAAAAGTCATTGCGCTAACACCATCCGGAACGGAGAAATGGCAATATGTGGTTGATCCTATGCATGTCGCGGATGATTGTTATACTACCCCTTCGGTGGGTGCGGATGGCATCATCTATTTTGGCGCCGAGAACGGCCATATCTACGCTCTGAATCCTGACGGCACTTTAAATTGGACCAGTCAGTTGGAATACGGCATCAACTGGTCATCCGCTGCCATCACCGGCGATGGCACGCTCTATATCGGCACCAGCGCCGGCACCAATTATCAAGGGAATCTGTATGCTTTAAAATCAAGCAGTATGGGCTACGCTTCCTCCCCCTGGCCCCGTTTCCGCCATGACAACAAGAACACCGGAAGGTTTGGGGCGAATTAATTATTCTATTTTGTGAATCATTATATTTCCCCCCACCCTACTTTCTCCCCCAAGGGAGGCTTGTAGGTCCGAAATGTCCTCTATGACTTTCGGATAGAATTGCATAAATTTCAATTTCCAATTTGCATTTTGCAATCTGCATTCTGCAATTGAGGTTTTAATCCCGCCTCCAGCTCCAATAGATATTTCTTCCTCCACACTTTTCCGCCATATCCGCGCAGGTTACCATTGGCTTCAATCACCCGGTGGCAGGGTATGACAATCGAAAGATAATTGGCGCCATTGGCGCGGCCCACCGCTCTTCGTGCATTTGTCTTTCCCAATGCGCTAGCGATTTGGCTATATGATCTGGTTTCACCATACGGTATAAGCAACAACTGTTCCCATGTCTTTCTCTCAAACGGCATGCCGGTAACGTCCACCTTCACCCTAAAGCGCTTCAGCTTCCCCTCAAAATAAGTGCTTAGCTCTTTCTTCAGCTGATCCAAATGCCGGTTATTCCCCTTGACCAACGGCATCTTATACCTTTTTTCCACCCTCTGTTTGATTCGCTCCACGCCTCCCCGGTCGTGCCATTCCAAAAAACAAACGCCTTTATCCGTGGCGCCTGCTATCATCTTGCCCAGCGGACTATCCAAATCCCGAAATACGATATTACCGTTTTGCATAAAACCTACCCGGTGGTTGACCGAATTGACGAACGAAAGCTTCCCGAAACCCGCTGACCGATTCATAGCCGCATTCATAAGCGGCAGAAAGATAATCCTCTCCCGATTCGATCAGCCTGCGGCCATGGTTAAGTCTGATTTTGCGGTGAAAAGCCAAAGGCGTCATCCCCAAATGATGTTTGAAATATCGGCGAATGGTGGATATATCAACTCCCGCCATTTGAATCAATTTGTTCTCGTTTAAACGCTCGGTCTGGTTTTCCCGCATGAATTTCAAAACCGAATGAAGCCACGAAGGAAGCACGTCCGGGTACTTCTCCGATTTGCACCGCTTGCATCCCCGCAGCCCGGCAGCAATAGCTTCCTCGCGGGTAAGGTAGAAGATCACATTTCTAAGATATGGCTTCTTGGCTTTGCATGAAGGCAGGCAATAAATCCGGGTCGAATGAACTCCCACGTAGAATTTGCCATCGTAGAGCGAGTCCCTCTTTATCATTGCCTCAACCATCGTCTTGTAACTCGGCTTCATCATGGCTTCAAATTAATCCTAAACCCTCTGTTTGTCCACCGAATTTCGAGCAAGGAAGTAGACTATTTACATTTCACATTTCATATTGACAAATTTATCGATTTTACACTAATTATGTTCAATGATTTCAATTACAGCGTCATGTCAAGGAGTCGGGCAAATTCGTTTTGGAAGAATGAAACGTTCTATTCTAAAACATATCTTTCTGTTTTTCCTCCTTCCATCTTTCCTTTTACTTTCTGTCGCTATCGGCTTCGCTCAGCCAGGATTCTATTCCAATACCCATGTAGTCATCAATGAAGTACAGGCTAACGAGCCGTCATCTTATACCAAATTGGAATGGGTAGAGCTTTACAATGCCGATTCGCTTTCGCACGATTTGGATGGATGGATCTTTGTTTGCAAAGAGGATTCGACCGTAATTCCCCCGAATACCGTTATTCCCGCCACCGGATTCTTGATCTTAGCCCGTCAGCTTCTCTCCAATCCTCCCGATTCGGTCAGCTTTGAGGGCTGGTGGGGAAACAGAAGCGGTATCTGGGGTGATTCTCCTGAGGAAAATTATCCCGCTCTTCAAGCCGACATGAGCTTGACCAACAGCGGCGGGACGGTATCATTGATTGCTCCCGATAACAGCGTCCAGACCTTCACCTGGGATAAGGATTGCGGAGACGGCACCTCCTGGGAAAGAGTCTCCGCAGATCAGGATATCTGGTCATGTTGTGTCAGTCCTGATAAAAGTACACCCGGAAAGGAAAACAGCGTAAGCACTGCCTATGCGGAAAAAATCGAATTGAGCATAGAACCCAATCCTTTCTCCCCGGATGGCGATGGCTACCAGGATGAGGTCACAATTAGATATGCCTTACCTCTTAACTCGGAGTTTACCTTGAAAATTTATGATATCGAAGGGAGATTGATAAAGACACTTGTCGAGGACCAATCGCAGGCATCCGGAGAAATAACCTGGGACGGAAAAGACAATGACAATAGATTTGTCCGCATCGGGATATATATAGTCTGGGCAGAGGTCAAAGGGAATTCCCACAGCATTAAAAAGATGACATTGGTGGTGACTAAAAAATAAGACCTCACCTCTAAAGTCCCATTCTCCTTACTAAGAGGGTGTGTCATAAAAAGCAGAATGCTATTTTTGAACTCAATATATCGAGCTATGAAATTGTAGTTGCCCAATTTATTGGGCTCGATCCTTCGACTGGCTCAGGACGGTGGGCTTGTCGAACCGTAAATCGAGCAACAACAATATGACACAGTCTCTAAGGAGAGGGGGATTGAGGGTGAGAGGTCAATAAAAGATAAGGATTAAAAAGGGGAGAGGTGCTGAAGCTTTACACTCCAATGAATAAAATGCTAAGAACAATATTTGTTTCCATTCTCTGTCTAATTTACGCAACCACTGCTTGGGCAGCGTTCGATAATTATGGCTCCAGCGCCAGGATTTTGAGCTTAGGTGATGCCTCTGCCGCATTAACCGATGAGCCTTCGGTCATGCGAGCCAATCCCGGAGCACTGGGTTTTCTTCCTCAGAAGGGTATTCAAGCCAGTTTATCACGTTTGTACGATTTGGATGAGCTTTCGGAGAGAGACGTTCTTCTGGCATATCCTTTTCGTTCTTATACACTGGGAGTCGGGTTCTTCGTGTTCGGTAAGAGCGACTATTATCAGGAGAGCGTTTTGAATTTGACTTTTGCATACAGGATAAACAACCGTCTTTCCCTCGGCACGAATCTTAAGTACCTGCGGGTTTCTTTCTCTAAGGATTATAAAGATCTTTCTGCGTTCTCGACTGATATCGGATCCGCTTATAAGATAAATGAAAAGATACAGCTTGGTCTTGCGGCAATTAACTTGAATCGACCGCATCTGGTGAAGAATTCGAACGATATTCCTGCCAATTTCAATCTGGGGGTGGTCCTATTTCCATTTCCCGAGGTCTCTTTGCATCTTGATCTTACTTACGAAGATAGATACAAAGAGCAGCTTCATTTTGGACAAGAGATCAAGCTTCTGAAAAATCTCCCCTTGCGTTTCGGCTTTCAAACCTCACCTGCTCGTTATACTCTGGGCTTGGGATTCATCATTAATAAATTTGTGATTGATTACGCCTATTTAAATCATTCCATTTTAGGTAACACACATAAGTTCAGTTTTTCGTATAGGTGGGGAAGGAGAGAGTCGGAATAGGTGGCTGACGATTCAAAAGCCGGGAAATCTTCCCGAAGACGTCACGTTTTCTTTATGTTTATGTTTTTACTCATATTCATCTTGCTTTATACCGGCCTTCACTTCTACATCTTCGTGAAGGCAAAAGACGCATTCTCTTTCGGCACATGGAGCAGCATCGGGGTATTGCTCTTCTTGGTTTTGATGGTTTTTGCCCCCATCCTGGTGAGGTTGCTCGAAAAACCGGGGCTGGAGTGCGTAGGACGACCCTTAGCTTTCATCGGTTATACCTGGATGGCGATCGTGGCTTTGTTCTTCTGCTCATCCATTGTCATCGACCTTCTGCGGTTATTGGTGCGTATTGCCGGATTCATCGGCAAACGGGATTTCTCGGGCATTACCCATCAACCCTTGCTTTATTTTCTAATTCCCTTGTCCATATCTCTATTTATTGCAGTCTACGGTTATTTCGAGGCATGGAACGTTCGCCCCGAGAGACTGACGATCAGAACCCCCAAGATCCCTGCAGAGATCGGAAGTTTGAAGATAGTGCAGATCTCCGATATCCATCTGGGGATAATGGTCGGGGAAAAGAAGTTGGAGAATATTCTTAAACTCGTCCAAAAGGAGAACCCGGACATACTGGTGTCCACCGGCGACCTGGTGGACGGCGAGATGTGCAACCTTTCGGGATTGATCGGACTTTTGAAAGAAATCAATCCGAGATACGGCAAATATGCCATAACCGGGAATCATGAATTCTATGCAGGTATAGATAAGGCGTTGAAGTTCACCCAAGACGCCGGCTTCACCATGCTGAGAGGGGAGAGGACTGACGTAGCAGGGATACTGAACCTTGCCGGGGTGGATGATCCGGCGGGAAGAGCTTTTGATAAGCATAATAAGATTTCGGAAAAGGAACTACTTTCCGGATTCCCGCCGGACAAGTTCACTTTGTTTCTAAAGCACAGGCCGCTTATCGATAAGGAAACTGTCGGTCTTTTTGATTTGCAGCTTTCGGGACACGCCCATAAAGGACAGATCTTCCCGTTCAGTCTCATCACCCAGGCGGTTTACCCCATCGACGAGGGATCTTTGAAACTTGATAATGCGGATTATGTATATGTGAGCAAGGGAGCCGGAACCTGGGGGCCACCCATCCGTTTTTTGGCCCCTCCGGATATCGTGGTAATTGAGCTTCTCCATAAAGATAAGAATTAAAAGAAGTTCGTAGGTCCGAAATGTCCTTTAGGACTTTCGGACGATGAAAGACTATTTTACCACATACTCTCTTGTTCGTCACGGATGCCCCGTTCGTGACATCATGAACAAGATGAGGTGCTAGGTTGCCATTGCTACCAGAAAATCTACCTCTTCAGCCTTTGCTGCATTTCCTTGTTGACAGATTTTTGACCCTTGTATACATTTGCGACCGCTCGACCGTATTTATCCCTGGCTACAGTGTCAATTCGGACTTCCTCTCCCTGTACAAGTTTAGAGAGTTGATTCTTCGCTTTGACAAAACCGGGTTGACCTTTCTCTGGAGCATCGATTCTTGCAAGTCGAACTGAATTCTTACGGCTTGAGGTTTCAAAGGTGTCGCCATCTATTACCTTTGTTACACGTTCCTTTCGAACCATCACAAATCACCTCCTTTGTTCGAAGTCATCTAATAATTTTTTGTCTATGAAGGCTCCTTTTCCCTTCATCCATAAAAGAATATTCACAGCCTTCTTATGTGTGACTATTCTTTTTGTAATTGCACACTCAAGGAGTCCAATAGTGCCGATTATACCAATCCCTTCCAGAAGCGCAACCTTTCTGACGAACTTATCGTTTGAGGCACAAACACCTTCAAGTTTTTTAGCTAATACAATACATGAAATATCTTCGTCGGTCAAACCTCTGTGTATTTTTCTCAATCTAAGGTGTGTTGCATAATCAACTGCTGTAGAATAAACCGCAAGCTCATACCTAAGTTTTACTATATCAATGCCTTCTATGATTTCTTCTTTAACATTAGGGCTGATTACTACAAAGCTATCTGTAAGTATTTTGTTTAGTAGATCGAAGTTATCCAGACTGCCAAAATCGAAGATAATGTTGTTATCTAAGATAACATACTTGTCACTAAGATTCTGAACCAAGTTCCCCCCACGCTCTGATCAATTCTCGAACTTCAGTCATATTCTTACCATGAAGTTCTGCAACTTTGTTTATCGAGATCAGCCCATTCTCATAGGCATTTCTTGATAAGTTCTCGAATCTCTTATTAAAGTGGAAGTCCTTTGCCTCGAGAGGATACGGTTCCCGTATCTTATAATCGCGAGAAACGAGTAATCCATAGAAGTTGCTATTCTCTTTTGAATTGATTAGTCCGCATTGGATAAGCCTTTTGAGAATGGTCTTGAAGCTCACACTAAAAATGCGCTTGATGTATATAATATCAGCAACAGTAATTTTGTATCCTATCGGTGCTAGTTTCCTCAGATATTCTTCTGGCACAAGAAAAACTCCCGCGAAATAGTCTGCAATTTTCTCTTCGGGAACCTTGCTTTTCCCCACCCCCTTTCTATATTTGAAGGTTTCCTGGTCAGCAAATTGATCTCTATGGAAGATCAAATGTGCGTATTCGTGTGCTACGGTAAATATTTGCCTCTCTCCAGGTATATTAGTATTTCCGTTGATAAATATGCAAGTACCAGTTTTTTCATTGTAACAGGTGACTCCAAAGAGATCGGAATTTCCAAAATCAAATACAAAAATCCTTATACCGTTGTTTTCAAAGAGTTCGAAAACGTTTTTAATCGGTGCATCACCGATTCCAAGTCTTTTTCTTTCCTGCTGAGCAACATCTGCGATTAGGTTTTTGTCAAGGTCTGAAAAGGTCCTTAAAGTCATGCTCTGAGGTAGTTGAGCACGCAGTTTGATTCCTAAGATTTCTTCAAGTTCAACATAATGTCCATATTTTTCCTTTAGAGTATTTTCAAGGGTGGACGTGATCTTTTCAGCTGAATCAGCCCTAAAAAACAGTTGGACTTCTGAAGTCATTTCCTCAAAGAAAAAAGAGATAGGTCTACCTACCATGCGTGCAAAGTAGAGTAGCTTTTCAGAATCAATCAAGCTTTCTCCCTTTTCAACAAGGCTAAGGGTTTGTCTAGATATCCCGATCTTTTTTGCGACGTCCTCTAACGAGAGCCCAACTCTTTTTCGTTCAGATTCGATTTTTTGTCCAATGATTCTCTTAATCATGGGCACCTCCTGTTTGTTAATATCTCTAACAAACAATACGTAAATCAGCATATGAAATGTTAATTATTTTTACATGAATTTTAAAAAAATTCCCGGCAGCATTCGGATATATCCTGAGCGAAGTCGAAGGACATGTCCTGAACCTGAGTGCAGGATTCAGTAGGGGAGAAGTTCGTAGGGTGAACAACCTTGCCCTGAATCTGTGTGCTCTCACTGGATTATGCTTGCAGATCGGCAGGATTATCATACCGCGATATGAGTCATTCGGCTCATACTAGCGCAGAACACTAAGCGGACGATAGCATCCGCTCAGAACCAGGATTGATAAAATACCGTGAACTGTGAACTATCAACCCAAATAAAAACCCCGCTTTAAAGCGGGGTTTTAATTTTTACTCCCGGCAGCGTTCTACTCTCCCACACGGTCGCCCGAGCAGTACCATCGACGCTGAGAGGCTTAACTTCTGTGTTCGGAATGGGAACAGGTGTTTCCCTCCCGCCAAGGCCGCCGGAAAATTTTTCCGAAGGAAAAATTTTAGTTCATGGTTCATGGTGAATGGTTCATGGTTACTACTAACCATGAACCGCGAACTACGAACCAAATTCTTTCTTCGTTAAATTTTTCGACAAATTCATAGAGAGACCAGAAAGGGACATCTTAATTGTATCGCTTGGGATCAAAAGAAAGAATTTAGATCAAGTCGCACGGCCGATTAGTATCGCTCGACTGAATCCATTACTGGACTTACATCTGCGACCTATCAACCACGTAATCTACGTGGGGCCTTAAGCCCCTTACCCGAAGGTAAGGGGGGGATATCTAGTCTTGAGGTGGGCTTGGCGCTTAGATGCTTTCAGCGCTTATCCCTTCCGAACACAGCTACCCAGCGTGTGCCTCTGGCGAGACAACTGGTGCACTGGAGGTTCGTCCGTTCCGGTCCTCTCGTACTGGGAACAGCTCCTCTCAAATATCCTACGCCCGCATCAGATAGGGACCGAACTGTCTCACGACGTTCTAAACCCAGCTCACGTACCGCTTTAATTGGCGAACAGCCAAACCCTTGGGACCTCCTTCAGCCCCAGGATGCGATGAGCCGACATCGAGGTGCCAAACCTCCTCGTCGATGTGAACTCTCGGAGGAGATAAGCCTGTTATCCCCGGAGTACCTTTTATCCGTTGAGCAATGGCGTTTCCACGCACAACCACTGGATCACTAAGTCCTGCTTTCGCATCTGCTCGACTTGTAGGTCTCGCAGTCAGGCTCCCTTATGCCTTTATACTCTACAGCTGATTACCATCCAGCTTGAGGGAACCTTTGAACGCCTCCGTTACGATTTAGGAGGCGACCGCCCCAGTCAAACTACCCGCCTGACACTGTTCCCAGCCCTGATTCAAGGGCTCAGGTTAGGATCTCGATAAGGCAAGGGTGGTATTTCAACGGTGGCTCCACCGACCCTAGCGGGCCAGCTTCAAAGCCTCCCACCTATGCTACACATGCAGTACCAAAACCCAATATCAGGTTATAGTAAAGGTTCACGGGGTCTTTCCGTCCCGATGCGGGTAAGCGGCATCTTCACCGCTACTACAGTTTCGCCGAGTCCCTCGTTGAGACAGCGCCCAAGTTGTTACACCATTCGTGCAGGTCGGAATTTACCCGACAAGGAATTTCGCTACCTTAGGACCGTTATAGTTACGGCCGCCGTTTACTGGGGCTTCAGTTCAAAGCTTCGCCTTCTCGATTGCTCAAAAAAGCTAACCTCTCCCTTTAACCTTCCAGCACCGGGCAGGTGTCAGTCCCTATACTTCGCCTTGAGAGGCTTAGCAGAGACATGTGTTTTTAGTAAACAGTCACCCAGGCCCCTTTACTGTGACCTCATTCTGCAGCCCGGAGCAAGTCCGGAACACATACTAGAGGCACCCCTTCTTCCGAAGTTACGGGGCTATTTTGCCTAGTTCCTTAACGAGGGTTCTCTCGAGCACCTTAGGATATTCTCCTCACCTACCTGTGTCGGTTTGCGGTACGGTCACCTGAAAAGCTTGCTTATGAGGTTTTTCTTGGCAACATGATTAGGACCAGTTTGCGTCCTTACGGACTCCCCATCACCTCTCGAGGTTAAATCTCGACGGATTTGCCTGTCGAGAACCTCTACCGGCTTAGACCGGGACGTCCAACACCCGGCTGGTCTTCACTTTTGCGTCACCCCCAAGCTCAAACGCCCTTCCGGTGGTAGGCGAATATTAACGCCTTTTCCATCACCTACGCCTTTCGGCCTCGGCTTAGGGACCGACTTACCCTGAGCGGATTAACCTTCCTCAGGAAACCTTAGGTTTACGGTGTGTCGATTTCTCGTCGACATTATCGCTACTCGTTCCGGCATAATCTCTTCCATCTCGTCGATCCCGCCTCGCGGCGGAACTTCAACCTATTATGGAATGCTCCCCTACCACTGAAACGGCTTTTGATCGAAGAAACTCAAAGCAAAAAGTCCGAAAACTATCTGCTCGAATTCTCCGAACCATCTCAGTCTATAGCTTCGGTGACAGGCTTAGTCCCGCGAATTATCGGCGCGGAGCCGCTAGAATAGTGAGCATTTACGCACTCTTTAAATGATGGCTGCTTCTAAGCCAACATCCTAGTTGTTTAAGCGATTCCACATCCTTTGTCACTTAGCCTGTACTTAGGGACCTTAGCTGATAGTCTGGGGTATTTCCCTTTTGCCAATGAAGCTTATCCCTCACTGACTGACTCCCGGAAAACAAGTGGACGGCATTCGGAGTTTGATTGGGGTTGGTAACCTTGTAGGGTCCCTTGCCCATTCAGTGCTCTACCTCCGTCACTCTCTTATCCGAGGCTAGTCCTAAAACTATTTCGGGGAGAACCAGCTATCTCCAGGTTTGATTAGCCTTTCACCCCTATGCACAGCTCATCCCCTCGCTTTTCAACGCAAGTGGGTTCGGACCTCCATCCAGTATTACCTGGATTTCATCCTGGCCATGCATAGATCACCTGGCTTCGGGTCTACTGCATGCTACCCTGGCCTTGCGGCCAATCGCCCGTTTCGGACTCGCTTTCGCTACGGCTACCCCAGTGTTTGGGTTAACCTGGGCAACACACAAGTAACTCGCCGGATCATTATTCAATAGGCACGCAGTCACCCCGAATCCAAACCCGAAAGTTCGGAATCGGAGCTCCCACAGCTTGTAAGCACATGGTTTCAGGTTCTATTTCACTCTCCGTCAGGAGTACTTTTCACCTTTCCCTCGCGGTACTGGTTCACTATCGGTCACAAGATAGTATTTAGCCTTACCCAGTGGTCTGGGCAGATTCACACAGGATTTCTCGTGTCCCGTGTTACTTGGGATTTCATACAGGGAGTCTGCACCTTTTCGCTTACTGGACTATCACCGTCTATGGTCGACGTTTCCACGTCATTCGGCTAAGATACAGATTTGTAACTCCCCGGCCTGTTTGCACTCAGATCCTTACGAAATCCCGCTACCCCGGTGGCACAACGCATGCACACTTTAACGTGCCAACCGGTTTGGGCTGTTTCCCGTTCGCTCGCCGCTACTAGGAAAATCATTGTTATTTTCTCTTCCTGAGGGTACTTAGATGTTTCAGTTCCCCTCGTTCGCTTCCCCCCGGCTATGGATTCACCAGGAGGATATCCCGACATTACTCGGGATGGGTTTCCCCATTCGGAAATCCCCGGGTCAGGGGTTGTTTGCACCTACCCGAGGCTTATCGCAGCTTACCACGTCCTTCATCGCCTTCTTGTGCCAAGGCATCCGCCATGCGCCCTTAGTAACTTGATCTGAATTCTTTCAATCTTAAGCGACACACCAAATTTTATTCAATCGAAGATGCCCGCTTATTGGTTCTCTATGAAGTTGTCAAAGATCAAATTCACCCCCACCTAAAACAGGGAGCGAATGAATATTTTTAATTGAATTATATTCTTTTTTCTGGTGGAGAAAATCCCCCCCCATCCGGTGGGACGCTCTCCTATGGTTTATGTAGTTCTTTTTTCTTTCTTTCTCTCTTTCCTGATTCTATAAATCTCTAACTAAATTCGATTTAATGTCTGGTGGAGAATATCCCGCATCTTGCGGGATAACCTTCCTGCCACAGGCGGGACGCTCTCCTTATTTATGTTAGCTCAAAACAAATTCAACTTAATGTCTGGTGGAGAATACCGGGATCGAACCGGTAACCTTCGGCTTGCAAAGCCGACGCTCTCCCAATTGAGCTAATTCCCCGGAATACTTCAGTTCGTGGTTCGTAGTTCATGGTTCGTAGTGAAAACATTTTCACTACGAACTCTAAACATTCTAATATAGTTTACCTTCTAGATCATTGCATAGTAAATGGTTCATAGTTCATGGTGTTTTAGGTTTTGCTTTTGCTATGAACTGTGAACTACGAACTATGAACCGCCTTTCTGGTGGGCCTAGGTAGAGTCGAACTACCGACCCCTGCGTTATCAGCACAGTGCTCTAACCAACTGAGCTATAGGCCCACGGGATCTGATTTTACGGTTCACAGCGTATAGTCCGCGGTCAAAAGCTTCTATCTGGGGAACCATGAACACCTTTCCGTGAACCTATATGGTTAGACTGACGCTTATATTTTAAACAGCGTGCATAAGACGAAGCGAAAAGACCGGATTCTAAAAAGAGTCTTTACACACCTTGTGATTTTACTCCTTAGAAAGGAGGTGATCCAGCCGCAGCTTCCGCTACGGCTACCTTGTTACGACTTAGCCCCAGTCACCGATTTTACCTTAGGCGCAATCCTCCCTTGCGGGTTGGATAAGCGACTTCGGGTACCCCCGGCTTCCATGGCTTGACGGGCGGTGTGTACAAGGCCCGGGAACGTATTCACCGCGACCTGCTGATTCGCGATTACTAGCGATTCCAACTTCATGAAGTCGAGTTGCAGACTTCAATCCGAACTGAGACCGGTTTTAGGGATTGGCTCCACCTTGCGGCATTGCGGCCCTCTGTACCGGCCATTGTAGTACGTGTGTAGCCCTGGACATAAGGGCCATGAGGACTTGACGTCATCCCCACCTTCCTCCAGCTTATGACTGGCAGTCTCCTTAGAGTGCTCCTCCCTTGCGGGAAGGTGGCAACTAAGAACAGGGGTTGCGCTCGTTGCGGGACTTAACCCAACACCTCACGGCACGAGCTGACGACAGCCATGCAGCACCTGTCCCGATACCCATCGCTGGGGGACCCAATCTCTTGGGTTTTCATCGGGATGTCAAGCCCAGGTAAGGTTCTTCGCGTTGCGTCGAATTAAACCACATACTCCACCGCTTGTGCGGGCCCCCGTCAATTCCTTTGAGTTTCAACCTTGCGGTCGTACTCCCCAGGCGGGGCACTTAATGTGTTAACTGCGGCACTGCCCCGGTTAAGGGACAACACCTAGTGCCCAACGTTTACCGCTAGGACTACCAGGGTATCTAATCCTGTTTGCTCCCCTAGCCTTCGTGTCTCAGCGTCAGTATCGGTCTAGAAAGCCGCCTTCGCCACCGGTGTTCCTCCTGATATCTACGCATTTCACCGCTACACCAGGAATTCCACTTTCCTCTCCCGTACTCAAGACAAGTAGTATCGAGCGCCCGCTCCTAGTTAAGCTTGGAGTTTTCACGCCCGACTTGCTTACCCGCCTACACACCCTTTACGCCCAGTGATTCCGAACAACGCTTGCTCCCCCCGTATTACCGCGGCTGCTGGCACGGAGTTGGCCGGAGCTTCCTCCAGAGGTACCGTCAGTCCCCAAAGCTATTTGATTTGGGAAGTTTCTTTCCTCTAGACAGGGTTTTACATTCCGAAGAACTTCATCACCCACGCGGCGTTGCTGCGTCAGGCTTTTGCCCATTGCGCAATATTCCCTACTGCTGCCTCCCGTAGGAGTCTGGGCCGTATCTCAGTCCCAGTGTGGCCGTACACCCTCTCAGGCCGGCTATCCATCGTAGCCTTGGTGAGCTGTTATCTCACCAACAAGCTAATGAAGCGCGGGCTCATCTCGAAGTGATAGCTTATAAATATCAGCTCTCTTTGGTCCCGAGGGGATGTCCCCTCAAGACGTTATTCGGTATTAGACCCCCTTTCGGAGGCTTGTCCCCAACTTCAAGGCAGATTGCCCACGTGTTACGCACCCGTCCGCCACTTTACTGACCCCGATTACTCAGGGCTTTCTCGTACGACTTGCATGTATGAAGCACGCCGCCAGCGTTCGTTCTGAGCCAGGATCAAACTCTCCGTAAAAATTTAAATATTATCAGTTTGATTTGTTCGCAAGGATTGCTTAACTCTTATATTGGAATCGATCCTTTCAGACTTCGCTTATGCACACTATTTAGTTTTCAGAGATCAAACCTTCCTTAACTTATAAGGAAGAATCTTTAGACAAAAAAATCTGCCGACATATACCGCTCACGGCAGATTCACAATTTAATCCGCTTTACGGCACCTGTCAAGGAAATTCTTTAAAAATTTTCTCTCTCAAAATAGGCTCGCGTGTATATGTTCTTCTACGCTCAGCTTCTATTTACTTTATCGGCACTGCTATGATACGTTCTTAAGTTATGCTTGTCAAGTCTTTTTTTTAAAAATTTTATCATACAGAATTATTTATACTCAAACGCATTCAACTTTGTTTGCTTTTCTCAAAAATATTTTTGTTTAAAGCAATTATTTTATGATTAAATCTTCCCTCAATATTTATACGTGCCAACCGGGCTTATTGGATGGGAAAGAAAAAATTCCCACCATCTTATATCAGACAGGTAGGTCGGGCTGTCGACAGACTGCCCGATAACAACCTTATTTAAGTCCCTCTCTTCCTAAGAGAGGGATATAGGGTGAGTTCGGGTCGGTCGGTTTTGGAAAGCTGGCAGAGAAAGTGTATGATTTATATGTGATATCTACAAAAGATGGGTAATTTTGACTTGACTTGTTTAGGGATATTGCTATCTTGGATATGCGATCTTAATTGATACAACCCAAGGAGATATGATGAATGACGAAGTGGCTAAGGCTAAGGTATGCATATGATTCAAGAGTATTCGGAATATCTCCGCATTGCTGCATCATACTCCCAAGATTTCGGTAAGACATTTCGCGGTATTCAATTTGATGAACACACCCAGGCTATTGAGGTATTTGTTCTACAGGCACTATCAATGTGCTCATCTCATTGTCGTGCTGCCGCTCTTTTGTTAGAGAATGACTTCCTAGGGGAATCGGCGGCTGTGCTTCGATCAATTCAGGAGCTTCTTTTCGATATCTATTGGATTTTACAACCCAAGGACAGGGAAGAACGACTCGAACGAGTCTACCAACTTGAAGCAGACCCTTACACCCGATGGGACAAAGAAGCCGATTTGGTTGCAAAGCAGTATTCGTCGACATTTGCCAGCAAAATGAGAGTCCCTTTGGATGAAATTGCTCGAAAGTATCCCTTTCTAATCGTGACCAATCCTGATGGCTCCAAATCTTTCAAGAAAGCCCCGCCATTTGCTGCTAGAATGGGTGTGGGGCTTAGAGCGAGGCATTATCACATCTACTGTTACAGCTCTTTGTTCACACATCCCACTCCAATGATCAAGAGTCTTTATCTGAACACAAGTCAATCAGATGATAAAGGTATAGATACTTTTGAAGAATCGCACAGACAATTAGTTGCCTATTCTCTATCGTTCATTCAGCTGATACTTGGCTACGCAGAACAAACAATTGGTTCATTTGCTGTTTCAGCTAGAACAGAAAGAGATGATATCTTTAGAAATATGACTGAATTAGTCGAGAGAGCTAATAAGGGCTACTTCCGAAATCCACTTGCGAACGATTCAATGCATGAGCGCCCAAGCTAACCAGTTCATAGGTCACGTGCCCTGCGCACCTGCCACCAAGATAAGTCAGGAGCATGGAACTCCGGCCTTGCTACCGGGAGAACAAATGACAGGACCAGAACTGCACTTCTTCGAAATTCCGATATACCGCTGCCCCATTGAGAAGCACACAAGAGAGATGGAGAAAGATAAACACGATTGGCTAGAACCGTTACAAGAAACCAAGGATACTGCTCCTAAATCCTTTTCAAATGCTGAACGCTGGTGGCAAGATTATGAATGGTATTCATGGCGTTACAACGAAGTTGTTGGGTGGCTTAGATTATTTGTCTTTGGATCGCAAATTCGAGGTGAGCTTTGGTATACTAAAGCAAAACACATTTTACCAAAACCCAAAAAACCCATGTTCCTTCGTGGGGACGTTTTTCTGACGGGGTTCAACCCAAGGCAAACAGATACAGAAATACTCACAGAACTAACAGCAGAGCTAATTAAATTTCAAAAAAGCAAAAGACTGAAAGGTCGATTTCTTGATCTGGAATGCTTTTTGTCTATTGCGTCATCAGTATGTTGGCGCAGGCTACTTGGTTTTGAGTCAACCGGTGGGTCCGGTGCTCTGCACACCTGACACCAAGATAAGTCAGGAGCACGGACGAACCCATCTGGGCACAGAGTTCCCGACCTGCAAACTAATACAGAATACAACAACCTAAGTTTACCGTTTTATGAAGATTGTATAATCATTGTTTGAAGGGGAAAAAATATGAAAAATATTTATGTCACCTATAGAATCACAGATGCTGATATTATCAAAAATTTATTAGAAAAAAAAGGATTCAAAGTAATCATTAAGGGAGAATCTGTAAGAGCTCAATCAGGAAAACCGATAGAAATATTAATAGATGACAAAAACGATGAAGAAAAAGCAAAAAAAATCATATCTGACTATATTGATAAGGACATCTCATATATAGATTCCTCTAAGTCTTCATCAAAATCAAAATTTTGGGGTGGTTTAATACTTGGCCTTATCTTAGGCTTTATCATCTTTTTGGCATTTGATTCATTATCAAAAGCAAATCAGAAAAAACTCGCAACAAGTTGGGATACAAATTACGATGGTAAAAAAGACGCTTGGGCTGTATATTCTAAAGGGAAAATGATCAAAATGTTATATGATCAGGATTTTGATGGAAAAGTAGATAGGTGGGCTTACTTTGAAAATGATTTAAGAGTGCGTGAAGAATTCGACTTGAATGGAGATGACCGGATAGATCATTGGGTATACTTTGAATCCTCATATGAAATATCTAAATCTGAGTATGATCTTGATTATGATGGCAAGGTTGAATATCAGGAATATTTCAAAAACGGCGAAAGAGATAAATTCACGCGTGACAATGATCGTGATGGCCATATAGATGAATGGGGAAATGTTGAAAATGGATCGGTGACAGAAATAAAATGGTCATTCAACAATGACGAAATCATTGATAAAAAAACTCTGTATAAAAATGGAAGAAAAATAAAAGAATTTTATGATCGTGATAGGGATGGTAACTTCGATGAAGAGATAACTCTGGATGAATTTGAAAGAATAATAAGATCCGAAAAAATATAACCAGCCATTTCATCCGACCAGCCTGCCTGACTGCGGCGCTTTAGCTGGCAGCTTAATTCCATGTCAGATAAAGAAACCCATGAAAGGGCATCCATGCTGGTAGGTAAGTAGCCCTTCTTAGCGGATATATATAAACATTGTTCGCCGGCATTGAAATCAGGCCATACATGAACAAGATCTGCATTTTCGTGGGGATGACGATATTGGGTTTTATCGGGTGGTGGGTAGGATCAAAGCTTGGCGGTATCCTGACGGCTTTCTTGCTCAGCAGTGTCGGCAGCCTGTTAGGAGTCTACGTAGGCTGGCGTATCAATCGTGATTACCTCTAAGACAGGTAGGTCGGGCTGTCGACAGACTGCCCGACAATAACCTCACCCCCACGTATGCGGGGCTCCCAGCCCCGTAACATTTCCCACCATCTTACATCGGAATCATGGCAGGTATGTTGATATGTCCACAGACTCCCATACAACGACCCCTGGAATTAAAATTACTAAATGTTTTCATGAGTGTTGCGTAGGAATTGGAAGAGCATTCTTAGAAGGGAAGAGGACAATGGTCAGGCAAACTCTGCGTAAAGGTCTACTCATATCAGCCGGTATTCTGTCAGTGGGGCTTGCCACGGCAGGTATTTTTCTTCCCCTGTTGCCAACCACCCCTTTTCTGCTCTTGGCAGCTGCCTGTTTTGTCCGGAGTTCGGACAAACTCTATAAATGGCTTATCAATCATAAATGGTTCGGCCATTACATCAAGAACTATCGGGAACATAAAGCTATCACCAGGCGCGCCAAAGTTGTAATCCTCCTGATGCTATGGGGCACTCTCGGTTATACCGGTATCGGGGTAATCACCTCCCTGACTGTGCGCATTTTATTATTGCTGGTCGGAGTGGGAGTAACCGTGCACATACTAAGCTTAAAGACACTCCCCCCAAAAAATACTATTCGAGATATAAAGAAGTGAGTTGGCAACTCAGTAGCCCTTTGACTCCTGACTTTTAAGCTGCCTGACCACAACCTCTATAATCTCCCCCCTCCGTTCTCCGGGGTGTGGGTTCACCTTCGAAGGGGATTTAGGAATTTGTCCCCCTGACAAGGGGGATACAGGGGGTTGTTTTTATCCCCCTTTTTTAAAGGGGGATTTAAGGGGGATTTACATCTCTCTCCCCTTAGGTCCTGGTCCCGCCAAAGGTGTGAGAAGGAATAATGGGCTCGTCCCGAGGGGATTACAGGGTATTGTCCCCCTGATAAGGGGTTCACCCTGAAGGGGATACAGGGGGTTCTTCCCCGTGACACAAAGGGGAGAGGTTTAATCTTCCCAAACGCAAATTCGATACAATTTCTGTGGTGAAAAGGATGGCGCCGGTATTTATGAGCGGACGGTGCCCCCGTACGGGCTCCCGTCTGGGGGGGAGGTACTATAAAGGAAAAGTGTTCGGGAGCTCATCCCTAAGTCGAGTGTCTCCCATCATACCCCCCAATTATTGCTGCATTTACAAAATGAATATTTTTGGATTTTTGACTTTTTACTCTAAACTCTTAACTCTAAACTCTATACTCTTATAAGTCACCCGG